>Ga0137418_10000380_pt1 | contig 39159 bp, 32 predicted proteins | sample CZODoug3_1_2_16f_FD_122242 | JGI IMG/M metagenome (GOLD analysis project Ga0137418, IMG submission 122242) | Vadose zone soil fungal communities from Angelo Coast Range Reserve, California, USA - CZODoug3_1_2_16fungal (Hybrid Assembly) | ecosystem: Environmental > Terrestrial > Soil > Vadose...
CGCTGGATGATGTCGCTGAAGAACAGCATGATCATCGGCGTCGCCTCGACCGTGCTGTCCATGGTGCTCGGCACGCTAGCCGCGCTGGGTCTGACGCAGTGGAAGAGCAAGTTCAAGCCGCTCGTGCTGGCGGTCGTGCTGTCGCCGGTCGTCGTGCCGGGCGTCATCACCGCGGTCGGCCTGTACTTCTTCTTCGCCCCGATCGGGCTTACCGGCAGTTACCTGGGTTTGATCCTAGCGCACACCGCGCTGGCGACGCCCTTTGTGGTGATCCCGGTCAGCGCGACGCTGCAAAGCTTCGACATGAACCTGGCGCGCGCCGCAGCCTCGCTCGGCGCCTCGCCGCTCTACGCCTTCCGCCGAGTGATCCTGCCGCTGATCCTGCCCGGCTTGGCGTCGGGCGCGCTGTTCGCCTTTGCGACCAGCTTCGATGAGGTGGTGATCGTGCTGTTCATGGCCGGGCCGGAACAGCGCACCCTGCCCCGCGAGATGTTCAGCGGCATCCGCGAGAACATCAGCCCGACCATCACCGCGGCGGCGGTGATCCTGACGACAGTGTCAGTAATCCTGCTCGCCACCATGGAAGGCTTGCGCCGCCGCAACGAGCGGCTGAAACGCAACAACGCTTGACCGGCGTCCTTATCCCTTGCGGCGGACCGGGAGCACCGTCCGTCCGCTGGCTCTTCTCCTGAAAGCTGTTGAGCGTTCCCAATCCGCGAGCCGCCATCTTGATCAGAGAGCCACATTCAAGCTTGGCGTCTTGAGCCTGCTTGCGTTGACGATGTCGCGTCGTCCGCTGCGCTCGCGTCGCGATGAGATGCACCCGCCGAAGCCACCTTGTTGGATCGGGCGATGACGATCAGTAGCCGGCAGCCAGCCCGGTGTTGCGGCGCGGGTCGTTCGCCCCGTAGAAGCGATTGTTGCCGACCGGCTTGCCCGTCAGCGACGGCGCGCCGATGATGATTACCGCCAGGTGGTTGGCCGGTTGCGGCGGACCGAACTTGTGGCCCTTGCCCTCCAGGATCTTGCGGGTGTCCGGCGACAGCGCGTAATTCTCCAGATTGGTCAGGTCCGGGAGCCACTGCTGGTGGAAGCGCGGCATATCGGCGGCTTCCTGCGCGTTCATGTCGTAATCGATGGCGTTGATCATCGTCTGCAGCACGGCCGTGATGATGCGGCTCCCGCCCGGGGTGCCCACCACGATCACCGGCTTGCCGTCCTTGGTGACGATGGTCGGGCTCATGGAGGACAGCGGACGCTTGCCGGGCGCGATGGCGTTCGCCTCGCCCTGTACCAGGCCATAGAGGTTCGGTACGCCGATCTTGGCGGTGAAGTCGTCCATTTCATCGTTCAGAAGCACGCCGGTCTTGGCCGCCGTCACCTGGGCCCCAAACCAGTCGTTCAGTGTGTAGGTGACCGACACCGCGTTGCCGTCCTTGTCGGCGATCGAATAGTGCGTGGTGTTGCTGCCCTCATGCGGCTCGACGCCCGGTTTGATGTCCTTGGACACGGCCGCCTGTTTCGGGTCGATCACGGCACGGATCCTGGCCGCGTAATTCTTGTCGAGCAGGCGGTCGAGCGGGTTTTTCACGAAGTCCGGGTCGCCGAGATAGCTGTTGCGGTCGACATAGGCGTGGCGCATGGCTTCGATCTGGTAGTGCACGGCCTCAGCGGAGTGGTAGCCCAGCTCCTTGAGCGGATAGCCCTCCAGCACGTTCAGGATCTCGCAGATGATCACGCCGCCCGAGCTCGGCGGCGGCGCGGAGACCACGTGGTAGCCGCGGTAATCGCATTCGACGGGTGCCAGCTCACGGGTCTTGTAGCCGTCCAGGTCCTCCTGCGTGATCAGGCCTTTGCCGGCCTGGCTCGATGCCACGATGGCACTGCCGACCCAGCCCTTGTAGAAGCCGTCGGTGCCCCGCTTGCTGATTTCGCGCAAGGTCTCGGCGAGCTCATGCTGCACGAGCTTCTCGCCTACCTGGAACGGCTTGCCGTTGTTGAGGAAGATGGCGGCTGACGCAGGATCCTCCTGAAAATCCTTGGTCGCCGTGAGCAGCATGTCGACGTCGCCCTGGTCGAGTGCGAAGCCATCCTCGGCCAGTTGGAGGGCCGGCGCGATCAGATCCGCGCGCTTCATGGTGCCGTACTTCTCCCTGGCGTATTCCATGCCGGAAACGCTGCCGGGCACGCCGACGGCGAGGTGCCCTTTGGTGGACAGGCCCTTGATGACGTTGCCGTCCTTGTCGAGGTACATGTTGGCGGTGGCGCCCTTGGGCGCCGTCTCGCGGAAATCCAGGAACGTCTTGCGGCCATCGGCAAGCTGGATGGTCATGAATCCACCGCCGCCCAAATTGCCGGCCGCCGGATAGACCACGGCGAGCGCATACCCAACCGCTACCGCCGCGTCGACCGCATTGCCGCCGCGCTTGAGCACATCCACACCCACCATCGTGGCCAAGTGCTGGGCGGAAACCACCATCCCGTTTTCGGCGGTGACGGGCGCCACGGACGCCGCGTGGCCGGGCGCGAAGGCCGTGATGCTGATCGACGTGATCGCGGCGACCATCCACCGCACGCCTGTTCTGGGGTTTTGCATGGGAGCTCCTCGGAAACGCCGGCCTTCGCAGCCTAGGTTGCTATTGAAGACATAGGTCTATCAGGGCGCGCGCCCGCGCACCATGGGGTCATCACCGTTCGGCGAACAACACGAGTGGGCGATGCGCGAACTTTGCGAAATGATTACGAAGAAAGGGGATCGGATCGGATCTCGGGCGATCAAATCGATCACGCCGCGAGGTGCTGACAAGATCTATGAACGTCTCACACTCGGATCGAAGGGTCCAAGATTGCGAGCCGCGGAGAAGATTGTGCTTCTCTGTCGCAAAGCTTGGCGGGTCGTGCATCGACTTTATCAGAGGAGTTCAACAAGGACGTTCCGAATCCTTGGCCCGGCGTCACGATGAAAACCAGGGTGAAGCTGACCAAGCCTGCAGCAACGAGAGAACAGGTCTATATGTTCGCACACGGTTGTATTGAGCGCGGCGAAGTCCGCTGTCATTTGTTTTGAGTGGCTCCAGCGTCCGGAGAATGTGGTTGCCGGCCATATCAAGTGGACCGTTACCGTACCGGGTCCAAGCCGACGATCCGAATCGAGCACCATAAGACCGGAGCTGTGATCGATCACCCGCTCGAGTCGGGGGTTCTAGTCGGGAGACCGCTACCGCTTTTCCCCACGACGTAAATTTGCGATATTTCCTCCGATCGTCGCCTAAACTCAGAAACTTATCGAATGGCAGGGTCAAAATCGGGTACTAGCAACCACCGAGAGCGCAGCCTGCTCGACCCCGTGCTCTTCCATGAAACGTCGCACCTTCATGGCAAAGCGTTGGGCCGGCGATATCGCGCCGTGCGGGACCGGGAAAGCCATCTCGCCGGTAATCTCGGGGGCCGCACTGCCGTAGCCGAACGCCATTCCACCCTGCCCGTACCGTGCGAACTGCCCTTGGGCCAGCGCACGAAATACGGCGATGCAATCCGCAAGCCCGCCTGCAATCGCCGCGGCGGCATGAGCGACAGCTCCCGCCGCCACCCCCACCCCATTGCATGCTTGAGTGACGCAATTCCGGAATGCCCAGAGCGGTTGCGAGTCGCACGGCATCGTTGCGATCGTCGCTGTAGGAGGCGAAGCCGTCGATCTCATGCGGCGAGATGCCCGCACTGGCGCAGGCGGCGAGAATCGCCTTCAGGGCCAGCTTGAACTCGGGGTCGGGCGACTGGCCGTGCTTGAAATATTGGGTTTCGCCGACGCCGACGATGGCGACCTTGTGACGGAGAGTTCTGTCGCTCATGTCCGCATACCCGGTCAGTCGTTGACTTCACTTCTTAGACTTGTCGTCCTCGATCGTGACGATATCGCCGAACGGCTCCCAGTTGGTGCCATTGAATCGCGCCATCCTCGCCTTGCGCCACGGGGTCCTGTCGGTCGGCGAGATGCTGAGTGTGACACCGTCAATAAAGAGCGAGGGATGAAATCCGCTCAAACTGGTGACCTGCTTCTGCAGATTTTCCCGCGTCAGATCCTCACCGCATTTTCTCAACACTTCGGCCAATGTCTGCGCCCATGAATAGCCCGTGGCGGACAGGAACAGGTCACCCGCCTCGCCCGGCGCCCACTGCTTCATAAAAGCCTGAAACTCGATCATGCTGTTGTCACCTGCCCAGGTTGGATCGTTCGGAACCTTCTGAAACAGCGAGGTCACCAGCCCGGTCGCCGCCTGAAAACCAGCGGGCTTCAAAGTCGCTTCGGTTTGGCTCGATGCCGTGATGACGATCTGCTGCGGTTTCCACCCGATCTCGTGCGCCTTTCGAATCGCTTGAGCCGTGAACTTCGGGGACGAGGCATAAAAGATCGTGTCGGCACCCGAGGTTGCGAGCCTGACCAACTCGGAATCGATGGTCGGATAAGTGATATCGTAGTTGGCTTCCGCGACCACCATCGACGCCTTGTCGCCAAGTCCCGCCTTGAAGGCAGTGAGATAGCCCTTACCGTAATCGTCATTCTGGTAGAGCACCGCGATCTTCGCTTCAGGTTTGGTCCTGAGAACATATTGCGCGTAGATCTGACCCTCGACAGTTTGGGACGCATACCACGTTGTCGTCCACGGCAGGTGCTCTGGATCGTTAAGCTTCGGTGAGCCCGACATTCCCATCAGTTGCGGCACGCCCCTGCTGTTCAGGTATTTGGCGATTGTCATGTTGCCGGGTGTGCCAAGCGTTCCGGCAATTGCCAGAACTTCCTCGCCTTCGACGAGTTTACGGGTTTGCTCCATCGTTTTCGGTGGGCTGTAGGCGTCGTCGAGCGAGATCAGATTGATTTTGCGCCCGTTAATTCCCCCATCGGAATTGATCATCTTGAAATAGGCAACGATCGCACGCGACGTCGCTCCAAACGAGGATGCAGGGCCGCTGTACGGCGTGGTCTGACCGATCTTGATCTCGGTATCCGTCACACCAGGACCGTATTTCTTCTCAGCTGCAGCGGGCTGCATGGCCAGAAGAAGAATCGCTGCGACTTTTAGGCTGGTCGAACCGATCCATCCCGGCGACGCGGCGCGCCAGCGGCACGTCGACGCCCTGTTCATGAATTCCTCCTCGCGTTTTCCCGCGGCAGCTTCGAGGCCTTCCGCAGTCCCGTTTCGGCCGTTTTGAGTGGTTGGCCTTTTCGCCCTGTTCCGCCTGAACAATCCGCCGAGCCGAACCGAGGACAATCATTACGTACACGTACTATCACCTCGGCCAGCGGACATCAAGTTATTTGGTATATTGGTCCTACCATTTTGGTCGAACCTTAGTCGAACCGCTCCGCGAGCTTTCGCAGTTGCTCCAGTCGCTCCGGACCGAGGCCGGGCGCATGAGCCCCCGGCCTGTAAGTGACGGATCTGAGCTTCCCGGTGAACCCGAACGTGCCGTCGGAGGAAAAGCGCTCCCAGCAGACCGGCGATCGGCGGTCGATACCAACGTCGATTCCCTGAAACAGCGCCTGGCCGATCAACATCGCAAGCCCGCGCTTCTCACCACGCCTCTCTCCGTCGACCAGGATAGCGATGTCGAGTTCGGTGGCAGATTTGGCTGTCGCTGAAATCACGATGTGCCGGCGACCGGCCGGTATCGCGCCGCCATTCACGTCGGTCGTGTCACCATAGCCGTTGTGGAGGTAGTGCACCTCGTCATTGTCGATGTAAATGCTATAGCCACCGCCCTGCTGTCCATGTGCGACCAGCGTCCCGCGATCACCCGGCTTGAAGTCCAGATCGATTTCGATCTCGAACGAGCGTTGATCGACGAGCTTGAGCGACCTGTATCGGGCTAGCGTCGGCGTACCCGGTACCAGACGAACCGGTGCTTCGTACCTCAATTCATAGTCGGAGCGCTGAAATTTCCTGATGCCGCTGCCTTCGTCGAGCGGAAATACCTGATTGTCCCATGCCGCTCGCTCCCATGCGCGCGCGAGCCGGTGAACACGATCCGGCTCTGCTTTGGCAAGGTCCGTGGTCTCGGTCGGATCGACAGCCAGATTGTAGAGTTCGAACTCATCGTCGGTGAACTGCGTCATCGGCGTGTGGCGGCTGACAATCTCCCAGCCCTCTTCGTAATAGCCGCGATGACCCGACAGCTCATAGTATTGAGAAATATGCGCGTGCGCGGCTTCTCCACGGAAGACGGTCTCTCCAAAACTCGTCCCAGACAGCGCCCGGACCGGGTTGCCATGACGGGCCTGCAAATCGTGTGCGCCCGTCAAGTCCAGCAAAGTGGGATAGAGGTCGGTGACGTGTACATATTGCGACCGCATCTCGCCCGCCATGTCGCGGAAGCGAGCGGGCCACGATATTACCATCGGCACCCTGTGACCGCCGGCGTGCGTATTGCCCTTGTAAAGCCGAAACGGCGTATTGGAAGCCATCCCCCAGCCACGCGGATAGTGCGGCATGCTGGTGGGCCCGCCGATGACATCGAGGGCGGCAAGGTCCCGATTGATCGAGTCGGTCGTCTTCTTGTCATAGAACATGCGCAGCGCGTCGAAATACTGGGTCGTCCCAAGCACCTGTCCCTCGCGCGAGGCGCCATTGTCCGAGGTCAGGATCACCAGCGTATCGTCCCACTCGCCGAGTTCCTCGAACGTCTGACGGATTCGCCCGACGCTCTCGTCGATCGTCCCGACCATCGCCGCGTAGACCTCCATGTAGCGGGCAAACAGCCGCTTCTCGTCCGCCGTCAACTCATCCCACGGCTTGACGTCGTCGCCGGGCTCGCTATTGCGCGGCGGAAGCTTGGTGTCGGCCGCAATGACGCCGAGTTCAATCTGCTTCTGGAATCGCGCGGTGCGAACCGCGTCCCAGCCCCGTTCATAGCTGCCACGATACCGTTCGATATCCTCAGGCTTGGCGTGCAGCGGTGCGTGCACGGCCGGATGCGCAAAATAGAGGAAGACTGGCTTCGATGAATCCGAGGCTTTCGACGACCGGATCATCGACACTGCGCGATCCGTGAGATCGTCGGTCAGATAATAGCCATCCGGGTAGCGTTCGGGTGCGACCTCGGAATTGTCGACCATCAACGTTGGAGGATGATGATAGTTGGAGAAGGCCTCGAGGAAGCCGTAGAACCGGTCGAAGCCACGCTGCACCGGCCAGGAAGCGCGCGACGCGGTCTCGGTATGGTCGAAGTCCTTGCACAGGTGCCACTTGCCGACCATGTAGGTCGCATAGCCTTGGGCGCGCAACGTTTCCGGGATCGTCGTGACGTCCTCCGGCAGTTCCATCGCATAACCCGGGAAGCCCGGATCGGCGTGGGCCACCCAGCCAACGCCGGCGGCATGCGAATTTCTCCCCGTGAGGAGTGCTGCCCGCGTCGGCGAGCACATCGGCATCACATGGAAATTGGTGTAGCGCAGCCCCTGCTCTGCTAGGCGATCGATATTCGGTGTCGGTATCTCTGAACCGAAGCATCCAAAATCCGAATAGCCGACGTCGTCGCAGAGAATGACGACGATATTGGGCGCGCCGGCGGGCGCCTCCGGACGGGACGGCCAGTCCGGTTTCGATTGGACCATCGTGCGACCGATTTTGCCCGCGAAATTGCGATAGGCATGGGTTTCTGCGCTGACGTTTTCTGGAATTCCGCGCCCGTCTTTCTCCGACGCATCATTCTGCGCATGCGCCGACAAACCGGACTTGCCTTTAGTCTGCTCCACCGAATTCTCCCCTACTGCTGCTTAGCCCGTTCCCCGGCTGCCGGTTGTTGAAGTCCCATTTCCGAGTCTCACTGTTTCGAGTTCATGACGGCAATCGGCCGGCCAATAACGGTCACCGGTGCATCAAGCCGGCGCGCCGGCTTCGAACGTCATGATCTCATCGGCGAACCGGCCACGCTTGAGCAGGTCCGCCATGCGGCGCATGGGCCTGTCGATGTGGTTGAAGAACATCCGGTATCCGGCGCACAGATAGTTCAGGCCGGCTTCGCCGTCCGGCGTCTCGCTAAAGCGGTTGCGCGGGCATTCGCCATAACAGGCGAACAGCACCTCGCAGTCCCGGCAATATTTCGGCAGCGTATCGAACTTGTCGCGGCCGAACTTGCGTTGTCTGGGAGAGGCCACGAGCTCGAGCAGCGGCGTCTCGCCGATATTGCCGAGCAGGTAGTCGGGCTCCACGTAATGGTCGCAGGCGTAAAGATCGCCATTGTGTTCGATCGCCAGCGCGTTACCGCAAGTCGGAGAAAAAATGCAGGCGCTGGGTTGCCCGATCCAGTTGGCGAGAGCTGCATCGAAGGATTGTACAAAGACCTGCCCAACATCACGCTTGGCCCACTCTTCGAAGATCTCCGTCAGGAAGCGGCCGTATTGCTCCGGCCGCACCGAACGTTCCGTGACAAGCCTGCCTTGCTGGACATAGAGCGGACGTTCGCCGCTTGGGCGATCGCTCCATCCCAGATTGGCCTGATCGATGGTCTCTTCCGACGCCCGCTCGACGATCGGAATGAACTGCAGATATTTTGCCTGCAACTGGTCGCGGAAGAACCGGTAAACCTCCGGACCATGATCACCATTTGCCGCATGGACGGTGCAGAGAATATTGACGTCAACCTCGTTCCTCACGAGGCAGTCCCACGCACGCATGACCTGATCGAACGTACCGCGCCCGCCCTTTGCCACGCGGTAGGCGTCGTGCATGCCCTTCGGACCATCGATGCTCAGGCCGACCAGGAAACCATGCGCCTTGAAGAAGCGCGCCCATTCGTCGTTGAGAAGTATCCCGTTGGTCTGGATCGTGTGCATGATCTTCTGGCCTGGCTTCTTGTACTTTGCCACCAGATCAATCGAGCGCCGGAAAAACTCCAGGCCCATCAAGGTGGGCTCGCCGCCTTGCCACGCGACGTTGATCTCCGAGTTCGGCTGCGCCGCAAGCAGCTGCCGGATGTAGGCCTCGAGCACATCGTCGGCCATCCGCAAGGTACCTCCCCCGTAGAGCCGGTCCTTGCTCAGGAAGAAGCAGTATTTGCAGTCGAGATTGCAGCTCGCGCCGGTCGGTTTGGCCAACAAATGAAACGCCAGCGGTTGTTGCATCCTGTCCTCCACGGCGGCCGCGTACGGAGCAGCCACGGCCAGCGCCTGGCGCGCCTACGACGTCGCGGCTGTGCGAACCATATGATGGACATCGCCTTGTTGCAATGGTACTACCATTGAGACATGCACTCACACGTTGGCGTCGGGGTCTGCCGCATCCGGCCCCGGCGGGAGCTTCTGCGGAGCGAAAACGAAATGACCAGGGAGCAGGTGCCGTGATTGCCCAGGAGAGGAAGGACTTTGATTTCATCGTGATCGGAGCCGGCGCTGCAGGCTGTCTGCTGGCAAACCGTCTTTCAAAAGATCCGGCCGCACGCGTGGCCTTGATCGAGGCCGGTCCTTCTGATCTGCATTTCCCGGTGAACGTGAAAACGACCCTGCCGATCGGCAACGTGTTCCTGCTGCCGCACGCCCGTTACAACTGGCAGCACGTCTATAGCGGCGGTCCGGAGGTCAACGGACGCCAGATCCCCTGCCCGCGCGGCAAGCTGTTCGGAGGTTGCACGTCCGTCAACGGCACGGTCTACATGCGAGGACACCCGACGGACTACGACGAATGGGGCGCGCTCGGAAACGAGGGTTGGGACTATCAAAATGTCCTCGCCCATTACAAACGCCACGAGAATTACGTCGGTGAGGCATCGAATTTTCACGGTGCCGGGGGTGAACTCGACGTCCAAAAGCCCCGCGAAAACAACCCGCTCGCGCATGCCCTCATCGAAGCGGCTGTCGAGGCCGGCCATCGGCACAACGACGATTTCAACGGCGCCCAACAGGACGGTTTTGGAATTTTTGACCTCAACCAGCGCGGCGGTATCAGGCTGAGCAGTTCGCGGGCATTCCTGCACCCCGCTCTCGGTCGAAACAACCTGCGCGTCTTTGCCGATACGCTGGCCGAACGCATCAACATGGAGGGATCGCGGGCGACTGGCGTTACCATCCGGCACGGAGGCAAAAAGCAGGTGCTCACGGCATCGACGGAGATCATCCTCGCGGCCGGCACCGTCAACTCGCCGCAACTGTTGATGCTGTCCGGTATCGGGCCGGCCGACCTGCTGCGCCGTCACGCCATTCAGGTCGTGCAAGATCTCCCCGGCGTTGGCGCCAATCTGCAGGACCACCCGACGGTCTCGGTCGCCATGAGCAATCCCGGCGCGGAATCATACGCGCTCTCCTGGCGGACGGCACCGCGTGCCGCCCTCGCTCCGCTGCGTTATCTGCTCGGGCGCGGCGGCATGCTGGCCTCCAACGCCGCGGAAGCGGGCGGCTTCCTGCATAGCCGGGCCGGCCTCGCCCGGCCCGATCTGCAGATGACGTTCATGGTTGGATTGAAGGACAACCCGCGCACCCTGCCGCGCCGGCACGGTTTTGTGTTGCACGTCGCGGTACTTCGACCCGCGACGCGCGGCCGGCTCGAACTTTCTTCCGCCGATCCGGCGGCGCGGCCGGTGATGTATCCGCACTTCCTTGGGGATCGCGCCGACGTGGAGGCGCTGATCTCCGGACTGAAGCAAGCGCGACATATCATCTCCAAACCCGCACTGGCGCGCTATTCGGGAGCCGAGCTCAGTCCAGGTCTCGCGGTGCAGAGCGACGCCGAGCTGGAAGCCTTCATTCGCGCCAATGTCGCGACGACCTATCATCCCGTGGGCACCTGCAAGATGGGACCGCAGCGTGACCAGATGGCGGTCGTCGATTCCCGCTTGCGCGTTCATGGCATCACGGGCCTGCGGGTCGCCGATGCCTCGATCATGCCCAATATCACCGGCGGCAATACCAGCGCACCGGCAATGATGATCGGCGAGCGTGCCGCGGAGTTCATCATTCAGGACAGCCGATCAGACACAGTAAATTCCAGTCCGAAGCTGCGTAGTGTGGCCGGCGGCGCCTACGCCTAGGCCGAATGTTTCCAAAAAAGAGAAGGTGTGCTCAATGACGGTCTCCAGTGATGCCAGCGCAGCCCTTGAGGGAATCCGCGTTCTCGATTTCTCGATCATGCTGGCCGGCCCCTACTGCGCCCGGATGCTTGCGGACGTGGGAGCCGAGGTCATCAAAATCGAACCCCCGGAGGGCGACGATATGCGCTTGCGCGCACCCTTGCGCAGCGGCCACAGCGCCTATTTCGGACAGCTCAACGCCGGCAAACGCAGCATCACGCTGGATCTGAAGACGCCGGAGGCGATTGCGATCGTCCATGGCCTGGTCGCCAGGGCCGATGTGGTCGTTGAGAACTTCCGGCCCGGCGTGATGGAGCGATTGGGACTTGGCGAAAAGACGCTGCGGCAGATCAATCCGCGGTTGGTCTATTGCTCGATATCCGGCTACGGCCAGACTGGCCCCGCAGCCGCGCGGCCCGCCTACGCGATGATGGTGCACGCCGCCAGCGGATTTGATCGCACGCTGATGCGGTATGCCGGCGACCGTGATCGTCCGGCGCCGGGCGCCGTGTTCGTTGCCGACGTGCTGGGCGCCATCTTCGGCTTTTCCGCGATCCAGACCGCGCTGGTCCAGCGCAGCCGAACCGGAGTCGGGCAATATATCGACGTCGCATTGATGGATTGCATGACGAACCTTCTGGTCTATGAGCTGCAGGAAGCCCAGTTCCCCGTCGCCACCCCGCGTCCGGTATATGCCTCGGTCAAGGCAAGGGATGGAGATCTCCTGATCACACCGATCACCGAGCGCAATTTCAGCGCGCTTTGCGAGGCGACGGGACTGGCCGTACTGCGGAGCGACGAACGGTTCACCACCCTTCCATCACGCAACAGGAACTGGCAGGCGATGATGGACGTCGTGGAAGGCTGGACCCGCGAACGCTCGGTCGCCGAATGCGTGCGAGCGCTCGACCATGCCGGCGTCCCCTGCTCCGCCTATGGCGATCCCGGCGACACGCTGACCGATCCTCACCTGATCGAGCGCGGGCTGTTTCAGCAGGTCTCCGATGGCGCCGGTCAATTCACCGGAATCAATCCGCCCTGGCGGATGTCGGGGACGCGAGCGGAATTGGGCGAGCACGTTCCGGCGGTCGGTGAACACACCCAGGACATCCTGGACAACATCCTGGAAATGCCGCCCGCCGAGCAGGTGCGCGTGCGCGCGGCTGGCGCGTTCGGAGTGGTGAAGCCGTGAGGGTACAACAAGGCAGCAACTACAATCCGAAATACTCGGAAGTTCTCGCCGATCTGCTGCAGGAACGCTATCATCCCGCAAACCGGTTCCAGACCTCACGGGCCGGCATCTCGCAGGTCGTGAACTGGGTCGATGGCTGATGCGATGCCGGCTAGCCGTTTCCAGAGGAAAGACCAGGCTGGGGCGGCGTAAATCGCTGTGAGCGCTCAATGGAAGGACCTTTGCGCCCCAAACCGAGTCAGATATCTGTGAGGCGTCGGGGCTGCTTGTGTGTATGATGACCGGCAAACGCGACGCTGCGGCCACACTTGGCCAATACGGGGCTTAAGGTGATCCGGACAGCAACAAAGAAGGCGAGCAGGACCGAGCCGGCGGAGGCCGCGCGGAAACCTGTTTCCCGCAAGCCGGATTCGGAATCGGCCTTTCGCCGGGTGCAGGTCGCGCGCGCGTTCGAGGACATCGCCCGCCAGATCCGGGAAGAGCTGTCGCGCGGACGGCTGCGGCCGGGCGATCGCCTGCCGGCGGAACGCGAACTCGCCGTTCAGTTCGGCGTGTCGCGAAATACCCTTCGGGAAGCGCTTCGATCGCTTGAGATCGCCGGCCTGATCACCTTGCGCAAGGGCGCCGCGGGCGGCGCGTTCATCAACGATACCAACGGCGATACCGTTGTCACCAGCATCAAGGACATGTTTTCGCTCGGCGCCGTGACCACCGAGCAGATCACGCAAGCCCGGATTTCAGTCGAATCCGCCATTATCCGCGCCGCCTGCGAAGTGCATACGGCCGCTGATATCAGGAAGCTTCGCGAGAACCTCGAACTTGCGGCGGAGGCAACCAAACGGAACGACTTCTTTGCGCGGGCAAACGCCCATCTCGAATTTCACTTGATCCTGGCAAGAGCGACCCGCAACCCGATCCTGATCGTCGTCATGGAGGCCTTGATCGGCGTCATGCGGCAATTCCTCCATTCGATCGGTCCGCAGCAGATCGCCGACTATGTGCTTCCCTCGCGCAAACGCTTCATGCAGTATTTTGAAGCGAGAAACGCCGACGCGGCTGTCAAGGAAATGGAACAGCATCTCAAGCGCGTCAATCGCAACTATCTTGCGCTGCTCGGCGAGCGATCGAATTCAAACGAAATTATTGCCGAGCGACGTTAGCTCCGGTCACCCCGCGCCCAATCACCGCTGCCTTTTGATGCCCCCTCGAACCAAACCACCCAAGCCCCTTGCAGTCGACAAAGGCAAGCCCGCGCCGGAAATCGCGCGCAGCCTGAAGCTCGATCACGGGCTGGGATTCCTCACGCGCTTGCTCGAAACGCGCGCTGCCGCGCTTTATGAACAGCTGACCGGGCAGGAAGAGATCACCCCGCGCCAATTCGGCGCGATGCTGACGCTGCATCAGCGCGGCACCCTGACGCTGACGGAGCTCGCAACCCACATCCGTGTCGACCGCAGCACGCTCGGCGAGATGATCAAGCGGATGGCGGAGCGAGGCCTGATCAAGAAGGAAAGCAACGACGCTGACCGCAGGTCTGCGACCGTGACGCTCGCAAAGCCTGGCGAGCAGGCCCTGCTGCGGCTGGTTTCCGGCGCTGCGCAGCTCCAGGAAGAGCTGCTGGCGCCGCTGCCTTCAGAGGACCGGGCCTTTTTCATGCGCTGCATGAGGCTGGTGGCGGAGCCCCCCGCCCCGAAATAGCGACCCTACCGCAGGGCCCAGACACAAAATCGCGAAAACAACCCCATGCAAAGTAGAATGGACCCGGCTCACAGCCCGCATGCGGCCTGCATCCGGGGCATGGCCCCGCTCTAACCGATCGGCGGCCCCCTCCTTCATTCACTACCAGCCATGCCCACGCTGCAGCCAAATCAGCATTGCCGGATCAGGCTTTCGATGTTATTACGTATACGTAACATATCGACGGGAGGAGAAGGTTGCGCCTGATCGACTATCTCAGCGTGCCCTATCGCCTGGAAGCGGCCACGACCGAGCTTGCCGACGGCAGTTGGATCCGGCGCGTCGCCTATCCGGAACTGCCGGGCTGCATGGCGGAAGCTACCGTCGTTGAGGACGCGCTTTGTCAACTCGAGCGAAGACGGATTGAGATCATCGTGCGCATGGTCCGCGACGGCTGCGCCCCGCCTGTCCCGCGCCCGCCACTGCGTGATTGCGATCCGATATGGGTCGCCAAACAGGTTGGCGTTTCGCCGGAACTGATTGACCTGTTCGATCGCGGCGACGCGACCACCGTGCCGGAACAGGAAACGAATTTTTGGATGCTTCGCTGATCAAAGCCCCGAGGGAACGAACATGCTTTCACACCAAGACAATGAGACGTTGGTTCGCGTCGGCGCCGGAACGCCGATGGGATCGCTGTTCCGGCTGTACTGGATTCCATTCATGTTCGCGAAGGATCTGGTGCCAGACGGACAGCCGAAGCGCGTGATGCTGCTGGGCGAAGACCTCGTGGCGTTCCGTGATTCCCAGGGACGTATCGGCCTGATCGCCAATGCCTGCGCCCACCGCGGTGCACCGATGATGTTCGGCCGCAACGAGGATTGCGGCCTGCGCTGCGTCTATCACGGCTGGAAATATGACGTGACCGGCGCCGTCATGGATACTCCGGCCGAACCAGCGCGGAGCCGGCTCAAGGAAAAGGTCAGGATCACCGCCTACCCCTGCAGGGAACGCAACGGCATTGTCTGGACCTATATGGGGCCGGAAACGGCCGAGCTCCCACCTTTGCCGAACGTCGAGTGGAACATGGTGCCGGAAGCGAATGTGCACATCTCGATCCGCGTGCAGGAATGCAACTGGCTGCAAGCGCTCGAGGGCGAAATCGACTCCGCCCATGCGCCAATTCTCCACAGCCGGATCGATTCCAGGGGCCAGGTCAACGCCTGGCTTGCCAAGCGCGACCTGCGGCCGACATTCGAATGCGTGCGCCAGGATTTCGGCATGAGCATCGCGGCGAAACGACAGCTTGGCGACCAGAGGCTCTATTGGCGCGTGAACCAGTTCGTGATGCCGTTTTATTCATTGGTGCCGCCGCAATCGAAATTCCCCGATCTGAGCGGCCATGCCTGGGTTCCGATCGACGATAACCACACGCTTTGTATCTTCTTCTCCTATCATCCGTCCGAGCCGCTGCCCGAGCGCACCAAGGAATTGTTCGAGGAAGGCCATCAAGGCCGCGAAACCGGTCACCCGAGCCGGCGCGCCTATGTGAAGCGCCCGGCCACGGTTCCGTTCTGCGATTACTGGACCCGCTTCACGCGGGAGACGGCGTTCGAATTCGACCATGAAAGCCAGGTCAGCACCTGGTTCTCGGGATTGCCCGGCCTTTGGGTACAGGACGGCGCGTGCCAGAGCGGCATCCAGCCGATCTTCGACCGCACCAAGGAAAATCTCGGCTCCAGCGACGCCGGAATTGCCATGACGCGGAGGCTACTGCTGGAGGCCGTCAGCGCCTATCGCGAGCGCGGCATCAAGCCAAATGGGGTGACCAACCCGGACATATTCATGGTCCGCGCGGTCTCGCTGACGTTGCCGGAGAGCACATCATGGGTCGATTACGGCCGGCCTCACATGGCAGCAAAGCTCGGCGCGGGTTTCGAATATGCACTCTGATACGCATCCAGCTTCTGGCACTGATTTTGAACTTGCGGTGAAGGAGGAGCCTGCAATGGACGACGCATTCGAGGTTAGCCTTCGCCGCAGCGGCCGCACGGTCACTGTTGCGGCGGGCGAAACGATCCTGGAAACGCTGATCGAGGAAGGCATCGACGTCGTCTATTCCTGCATGGCCGGGCATTGCGGAACCTGCGAAACGCGGGTGATCGAGGGAATGCCGGACCATCGCGACAGCTTCCTCGGCGACGAGGAGAGAGGCGACAACAAGGTGATGATGATCTGCTGCTCGCGATCGAAAACACCGGTTCTGGTGCTCGATCTCTAGAGCGGGTTGATGCGGAGCGGAGTGCTTCTCCCCTCGGCAGTCTGCTGTCACTTGGGCGGCATCGGCTTAAGCTCGATGCGTGTCACCGCATCGCCGCCGATCGTAGCCGTCGTCAGCAACCGCCAGGCCCGAGTCCAGGCCGGCGCGTCGAAGCGCCAATCGAGAGTCGCAGCGTTGTCATCGTGATGGACGATGACCTCACCGGAAATGAGGTTCGCAAAGCCGTCCAGGGAGACGGTGAAGTGCGATGATGCTTCGCCCGCTGCCAGACGTTCGACCGGCGGTAAGGGCGGTTCGAACCGCACATCGAGCCTATGTGCTCTGCTCCGATCTTGCTGCTGATAGGCCTGCAGCGCGCCTTCGCCTGTTGTAACCAAACGCTGGCCGTCCCTGCTTTCATAGTCGCTCGACCCCGACGCAGGGTGGAAGCTGATCACGGGGCCCGGCGAGCGCGCGGCCTCCTCAAAGCTCACGGCCGCACCATAGAACGGAAAGCCGCCAGTATAGATGTTCCGGCTGTAGGCCGCGACAAAGGGAATCGGCCGCTCCATGCCTGCCTGCGGCTTCGTCATGTCGACGCCAGCAACCCTAACCCGCGCTTGCTGCGTGCGTGCGCCCTGCTCACGGAAGAAGATCAGAAGCGTATGGGCACTGCTATGACCAATCTGGTTGGTCAGTCCGGAGCCGGTGGTCGAAAGCTTGGCGCCATCGTCGACGCCGATCTCGATATCGATCCGCCGGGACTCCGCATCGTCAAATGCGACCGCGACGCCGAGCGGGGCGCCGTCGTTTCCCGTCACGGCAAAACCCATCGGCACAAAATAACTGACGCGGCCTCCAGCCCTGCTCGCCGTGACCGCCGCCGTATCGTTATAATAGTTGATCTGGTTCTTCGGCGGCGCACGTTCGGTGAAGAACACCCAGACCAGCGGCTCCTGCCCACTCCGCTCGGTCGCCATCACCTCCACAGCCTCGTAGACAGGATCGCCCGGCAGCCAAGCGTACCAATGATGATCCCAATGCTGCAAGAACGAGAGCAGGGGAACCAATGGCTTTGCCGAAGCGGTCATGGGTGCAAGGACGGCGGCGAGGTTGAGCAAGAGCCAGGCAACGATGTACCCGCGCAGCGATCTTGCGATTTTCCCAATAGCGAGAGGCATCATGACACGGTTGTGCGAAATCGGCACGCACAACATTGCGTCGCCGAGCGGGGCGGTCAAGTTAAGGATCGTCCAGCTCGCAAATTCGTTGGAGAGCTGCTGGTTGAATGTCCGCCTTACCGCCGAACCGGGTCGGGTCAGGAGCATTGCGTTTTGGCCGGCCCCCTTCTTCGATAGGATCAAACAATGTCGCCGGGTTGCAACGCGCTACGACAGGCTTGCCGCCAACTACCTTGCCTTTGTTCAACTTGCGTCAATCAGGCTATGGCTGCGCCTTAATGAATCTGCGTCCTGGGTCTGCCGACCATGCCGGATCGGTCCTCACCGGCACACGATCAACGCATCGGCGGCGACAACGCCGCTCGTTGAGGCAATAGCCGGATTGACGTCGATCTGGTCGATCACATCCTGCAGGTCATGTGCAAGCTCAGACAGCCGGCAGATGGTGTCGACCAACCGATCGACATCCACGCCCGGCTTGCCGCGAAAGCCCTTCAGCAGCGGATAGCCCTTCAGGGAAGCCAGCATCGTGCGCGCGGTCTGTTCGCCGACCGGCGCGAGCCGCACCGCAGTGTCGGCAATCAGCTCAACCATGATCCCGCCAAGCCCCGCCGCGACCAGCGGACCGAACTGACGATCATTCTTGACGCCGAGTACGATCTCGACGCCGGCGGGCACCATCTGCTGCACGCTGATGCCGTCGATCCGCGCCTGCGGGGCGTACCGCAAGCAGGACTCCAGTATCTGCGCAGCCGCCGTGCGCGCTTCCTCCGGCTTCGAGACGCCGAGCCTGACGCCACCGGCTTCGGTCTTGTGAAGAATATCGGGCGAAACGATCTTGATCGCCGTCGGGCTCGCGATCTGGCTCACCGCAAGCGCAGCGCCTTCCGGATCGTGCACCAGCATTTCCTTTGGCGTGGCAATTCCATAGCAGGCAAGGACCCGCTTCGAATCGGTCTCGGACAAGGCCGCGCCGGGCGACTTCCCGGCGATGATCTGCCGAGCCGCCTGCTCGGCCGACGGATCGGAACGTCGGGCAGCGCCTGCGGGTTCTACCCGCTTGTGCCAGTCGAACCATGCGCGCAAGGCGGCAAAGCATCGATCCGCCGAACGGAACACGCAGACCCTTGGATCGGCGTCGAGAAGTTCGCTGCCCGGTCCCTGGTACCATTCGTTCATCCAGACCACCGCAAGCGCACGATCAGATCGGGCTGCCGCCTCGACGATAGCAGGCGCGCGGGCGCCGCTCGATGAGGCGTGCGCAAAGATCATCGGCAGCACCAGTGCACTGAAACCGGAATCGTTCAGGAACGCATCGAGGCAAAATCCGAACGTCTCCGACGTTTTCAGCACTTCGGCGGTGAGGTCCGACGGATTACCGACCAAGCCAAAATCCGGAACGACCTCGCGTAGCGCACTGTCCGTTTTCGGCTCGATCGCAGGCAGCAGCACGCCATGAGCTTCCGCCTTGTCGGCACAGATCACGGCCGCCCCACCGGACGTCGAGAGAATGCCGACGCCCGCTCCGCCCGACGGGGCTCTCGATTTCGCCATGAAGGCTGCGGTCTCCAGCACCGCTTCCAGACTGTCAACCGCGATCGCGCCCGCCTCTTCAATCGCAGTGCGATAGGCGACCACCGAGCCGACCATGGTGCCGGTATGCGACATCGCCGCCTTGCTGGAGGTCTCGCTGTTGCCGGTCTTGTAGACGATCAGCGCCTTTCCGGCGGCGCGGGCCTTGCGCGCAGCCGCAAGAAAACGGCTGCCGTCCTTGACGCCTTCGAGCAGGCAAATGATCGATCGCGTGTCGTCGTCTTCCGCGAGATAGGAGATGAAATCGCATACGTCGACGTCGCAGGAATTACCGGCTGCGAGGTAGTGCGAGAATCCGATGCCGCGCTGCATGCCCTGCAACACCGTATAACCGAGCGCACCGCTTTGCGAGACGATCCCGATCGGTCCGCGACGATGCCCCATGGTGGCGTATCCGGGCATGAAATTCAGCCCCGCGCCGGAACGCGTATTGGCGAGCCCAACACAATTCGGCCCGACGACACGCACGCCGGTCCGTTCGGCAAGCTGCAGCAGGCGCTGCTGCGCCTCAACCCGATCGGGTTTGGAGGTCTCCGCGAAGCCCGAAGCATAGACGATGACCCCGCCGGCTCTCACGGCTGCGGCGCTCTCGATCATGCCCTCCACCATCGGCCGCGCCACGCACAGCACAACACAATCCGGGCTCTCCGGCAGGTCCGATAGCGTGGGCACGCAGGGGCGGCCGAGCAAGCTCTGATACTTCGGATTGATGGCGTACACCTTGCCGGAGAAATCCGCCATGTTGGACAGCGTGCGCTCACCAAACGAACCTGATGTCTCCGACGCTCCGACGACCGCGACAATCTCGGGATCGATCAAGCGGCGGAGATCGTCGTGGTGATATGCCGCTCGCGTGGTTGCAGAAGCCATGCCTTAGTCCTTCTTTATTTTGAGGCCAGCCGGAAACACCGGCGGCGGTGTCGTTCCTATCTCGGCAGCCCAAGTCCCCGTTGCGCGATCAGGTTGCGTTGAATTTCGTTGGTGCCGATGCTGATGACCCACATCAGGGAATGGCGCAGATTCTGCTCGAACCGGCCATTGTCGAGGGCGCCCGGCATCTGCTCAGAAAGCGCGGCGCGCATGCCGATAATATCGAGGGCTCCTTCACCGAAGCGTTCCATCAGCTCGCCGGAAAACACCTTGCTCATCGCGCCGTATTCCGGCGGCGTTATTCCATCGGCCGCGAGTTCCGCGCAATGCATCATCAACTGGCGGCCGACCTCGATTTCGGACGCAAGCGCAGCCATTCGGTTTCGGACGATCGGGTCATCGCACAGCGGTGGTATGTCGCCTTCCTTAGCGATGACGTGCCGGCGCAATTGTTCAAAGGCGTGCGCGACCTTGAGGACGATGCCGCCGCCGACAAGGCCGCGTTCGAAGGCGAGCGCGCCCGTCAGCACCTTCCATCCGCCATCGAGCTCGCCGACCATGTTCTCCAGGGGAATGCGCACGTCGTCATAGAAGATGTTGGCAAAAGAGCCGTCGTACATGGTGGTCGCCGGCCGGATCGTGATGCCAGGCGCATCCATCGGGACGATGAACATGCTGATACCGGCATGCGCGGGCTTCGCATCCGGGTCGGTTCGTGCCGCGAGGAACATGTATTTTCCCCACCAGGTCGTGGTCCAGATCTTCTGTCCGTTGATGATCCAGGCGTCGTCCGCGCGCACTGCGCTGGTCCGCAGCGCGGCGAGATCGGATCCGGCCTGGGGCTCGCTGTAACCCATGCCATGCATGGCCTCGCCGCGAAGGATTTCAGGCAGGTATGTTTGCTGTTGCTCCGGCGTGCCGAACATCATCAACGCATTGGCCTGAATCGCCGCGCCGATTCGCGGTGCCTCGCCGCGCTCCATGGTTTCCATGAAAGCGATTTGCTCAAGCGGTGAGCGCGCCTGACCACCGAATTCCTTCGCCCATCCCAATCCGATCCAGCCGGTCTTGCCGATATCGCGTGCGAATTCGGGATCGAACTCGCGCTTCGAGAACGGCTTCGCATCGAAATCTGCCTTGCGCTCGCCAGACCAGTTTTGTTCCAGCCACGCCCTCGCCTGTTCGCGCAGGTCATTGCCGGCCGGGCCGAGATCATATTGCGGCAATCCGGAGCCGCCGTCGTCGAGCAGAAACGAGGCGATGCGTCGCCGTGCGTGCGCCGTACCACCGAGCGCAATGGTATCGAGATGCACTCGCTTGAAGTGCCGCGGTGCCTCGTGTTCTTCGGCGTATCCAATCGCGCCGAAGGTGTGCTGGATTTCAAGCGAGACCCGCCGCAGCGCGTCACCGGCGAAGGCGATGGCCGAATTGGCGAAATAACGCCAATCACGGTCATTGCCATCGTGCAGATGCGCCGCATGATCAAGCGTCAGCCGGACGCCTTCAAGTGCGATCAGGCAATCGGCGAGCTTGTGCTGGATCGCCTGGAACTTGCCGATCGCCTGCCCGAACTGCTTGCGCTCCTTTGTATAATCGACCGCGAGTTCGAAGGCGCGCCGCGCCGCGCCATAGGCCCGGGCCATGAGGGCAAGTTTTCCATCGATCAAAAGGTCATCCGGCACAGGACGTTCCAGCGCAACGCGGCTGGCCGGTACTGAATTCAGTCGAACCTCATGGAAACCCCAGGCGCCCAATGCCCGGGTTGGCTCGAGATTGACACCGGACGCGCTCAGTTCGACCACCGCGAGCGCCGACTTATCGACGGCCACGAGAAGGTGCGTGCAACTTTCCGCAACCTCAACGAAGCGAAGTAGTCCGGTCGCACGTCCATTTTCGAGCCGGACCGAGCCCGCATTGCGGTCGGGATCGAGCACGCCAAAGGAAAACGCGACGCGTGCTGCGCCAACATGCAATTTCTGAAGCAAGTCAACCGCGGCTTCCGTATGAACACCCGACAGCGCCAGATTGGTAAGCGCGGCTGACCACATGGGCGCCGGGCACGCGGCGCGGCCAAGTTCGGCCATCACCACCAAAATCTCGCGAAGCCCGCCCTCGGTGAAATCGCAGCCGAGGGAAGCCACCCCCTGTCCCACGAGCCTGGTCCAGATCGCCGAAACTTCCTCCGGCGGTGTCGCCTGCTCGCCGTCCGCGCGCCATTGCGCGGCGAGAAACCCGCGCAGGGAATCCCGGAGCATCTGCCTGACTTCTTCATTTGGCAGTTGGATCAAATCCATGCCGACAGCCTTAGATACCGATATTCCCGGGCTTACTTCCGAAGTTCTCGTCGCCGCGGCGCGGACCATTCACGGCCGCGACGCACCGAAAACACTTCGGTCCAATCGTTCCCCGGACGATTTACGCCTAGCCGAACTTCGGCTTGCGTTTTTCCTTGAACGAGGCGGTCGCCTCCTTGTGATCAGCGGTATCGAACGTCACCTGCTCCAGCGCCATGGAGGCTTCGAGCATCATGTTGACCCGCTCCTTGACGATCTGGTTGATCGACAATTTCGTCCAGCGAATAGCCCAGGTCGGGCCGTTGGCGAGTTCGACCGCAATCTCGCGGGCCTTTGCCAGCACCTGTGAACGCGGCACAACATGGTTGACCAGTCCGATCCGTTCGGCTTCCTTGCCGCTCAGCAGGGTGCCGCGGATCAGAAATTCCTTGGCCTTGTTGATGCCGACCAGCAGCGGCCAGATCACCGTGCCGCCGTCGCCTGCGACAAGGCCGACCCGCGATACATGCGTGTCACCGATGCGCGCGTCTTCGGCCATCACGGTAATATCACTCAGCAAGGCATGCGTGGCAGCAAGGCCGATGGCGTCGCCGTTGATGGCGGCGATGATCGGCTTGTCGAGCTCGAGCTGACGATTGACGATGCGCCGGCTGATCATGGGATCATGCACCTCGCCCTCCTCGAGAACATCGCCGCCGGGTCGCTCTGACATCGCCTTCACATCTCCGCCGACGCTGAAATAGTCCCCGGCTCCGGTCAGCACGACGGCGTTGACCGCGTGATCGTCCGCGAGGTCGTCCCAGATCGATCGCAATTCCCGGATCAGTTTCTGATTAATGGCGTTGCGCGCCTGCGGGCGGTTGAGGGTGACGGTTGCCACCTTGTCCGCGACTTCGATCTTCAAGCACTCGTAGTTTGCATATTTCGACACGTTTTCCTCCATTGTCGTCAGAATTTGCGATTCATCTCAATTTTGCAGGCGCATGCCACCCTGCTCGACGGCCCGCATCCGGCTGCATCTCCGACAATGCGACGTGAGGCGACATGGCTTCCGGGTCCGATTCAAGCATCCGTTGCACGGATTCCAAATGAGCTTGCATCAGGCGCGCGGCCGCGGAGGTGTCCCGCGCACGTAACGCCGACAGAAACTGCCGGCGCTTTTCCACGAGCTGCGGCATCGAGACGCCGCTTGAGGCAACCTTGGCGTAGACGAAGCGCATGTGTATTTCGGTGACTGAATCCATGATCATGGCCATGACCTTGTTCCCGGTCGCCGCTGCCAGCAGCTTGTAAAACTCTCGCGAACATTCGACCCGATCGAGCAATCGGCCCTCACGCGTGGCGAAATCCGACCGCTCGATATTGGCTTCCAGCGCCTGGAAATCGGCCGCCTGTGCGCGCTCGCAAGCCAGACGAACCACGAGATCGAGGATCTGAATTCGTCCCTCGGAAAGCTCTCGCACTGAGATTGCCCCAAGGCTCAGCATGTCGCGCATCACGTCGTTCATGCGGCTCATGTCGCCTGCCTGAATGAAGGCGCCGCCCTTGACGCCCTTCTGCAACCGCAGAAGCCCCGCCATTTCGAGACTGCGCAAGGCCTCCCTCAAAACGTTGCGGCTGACGCCAAGCTGCTCCGCGAGATCACGTTCCCGGGGCAACTTGTCTCCCGGCTTGAGCACACCAAGCGCCAATTGTTCGCGAATGCGCCCGCAAATCTCGTCGAACGTGCGGCGCACCTGAATGGGTTGAAACCTCAGCGGGGCCGGCGAGACGGCGGCACGCGGAAGCGGCGCCGGATCGCGCCGCCGGGGGTCAGGGGACCTATGAGGACTTGACTTGTTTGCCATTGGCATGATTATTAAATGGTTCTACCATTGAATGGAAGTCATTTTTCAGGTCATGACCACATGAACTTCACCGAAGAGCACCTGGCTTTCCGCGACACCATCAGAAAGATGGTCGCCAAACACGTGGCGCCGATCGCCGCCGAAATAGACGAGACCGATCGCTTCCCCCTCGAGATCGTCAAGCTGTTCGGCGAAATGGGGCTGATGCAGCTGTGGGTGCCCGAACAATACGGCGGTCCGAACGGCAACCTGACGATGGTCTGCATCGCACGTGAGGAAATCGCCAGGGTCTCGCCTGCCTGCTCGTCGATCGCGGGTCTCAATTCGATGTTCATCATGCCGCTGCTTCACTTCGGCTCCGAGGAGCAGCGCAGTAAATTCCTTCCGATCATCGCCAAAGGCGGTGTGGTAACGGCGATCGCGATTTCCGAACCGCAGGCGGGCTCCGACGTCACGGCGATAAGCACCCGCGCCAAGAAGGACGGCGATTCCTATATTCTCAACGGCCGCAAGCAATGGTGCAGCTACGGCGTAGCGGCCGACTACATCGTGGTGATGGCGCGAACCGGAGACGGACCGGGCGCGGACGGCATCAGCGCCTTCATCGTCGAACCAAAGCAGATGGCCGGCATCACTTTCGGACGTCACGAGCGCAAGATGGGCTTTCGCGGCGCGCCGAACACACCGATCTTCTTCGACAATGTCCGGATTCCGGCCGAAAATCTCGTCGGGGAAGAAGGCAAGGGATTTCGGGCGTCCATGCGCGCGCTCGATCTCAACCGCCCGACGATCGGCGCCCAGTCTGTCGGACTGGCGCAGGGCGCGCTTGATGCTTCCGTCGCCTACGCGAAGGAACGCAAGCAGTTCAAAAAGGCCATCTCGGAATTCCAGGGCGTACAATTCATGCTCGCGGACATGGCAATCCAGATCGAGGCGGGGCGCGCCCTCGTCTACGAATGCGCGCGGGCCGGCGATGAAAGCGACTGGAAGCGCCTGAACGTCCTCGCAAGCATGGCCAAGTGTTTCGCGAGCGATATGGCGATGAAGGTCACGACCGACGCCGTTCAGGTGTTCGGCGGCTACGGCTACACCATGGACTACCCGGTCGAGCGCATGATGCGCGACGCCAAGCTGACCCAGATCTTTGAGGGAACCAACCAGATCCAGCGGGTGGTCATCGCCCGCGAGCTCTTAAAACAATAACGTCGAAAACCGATCGGGAGGAAACATTGTTGAGCCCTGCTATCAATCGCGTTTGGGGCGCATTGGCCGTGTCCTGGCTCATTGCGGTGCCCTCCGCTGACGCGCAATCGACTTACAGCCCCGGCGCCAGTGATACGGAGATCAAGCTTGGTCAATCGACGCCGCTGAGCGGCCCGGCATCCGCTTTTGGCGCCGGTGCCGGACGGGCCGTCGTCGGCTTCTTCAAAATGCTGAACGAAAAGGGAGGGATCAACGGCCGCAAGATCAATTTCACGCAACTGGACAACGCTTACAGCGCCCCAAAAGCCGTCGAGCAATCGCGCAGGCTCGTTGAAGATGTCGGCGTACTGGCCGAGGTCGGCACCATCGGAACGGCTCCGAATGTCGCCATCCAGAAATATTTGAACTCCAAACAGGTACCGCAGCTGTTCATAACGGCGGGCGGGAGGCGCTTCAACGATCCGAAGGCCTTTCCGTGGACGGTGCCGCTCTATCCTGATTTTGAGACAGAAGGGCGGGTCATCGCCAAGTACATTTTGAAGGCCAAGCCGGACGCCAAGATCGGGGTGCTACGCCAAAACGACGATTTCGGAAAAGACTACGTAAAAGGGTTGCGCGCCGGTCTTGGTGCGAAAGCCTCCCAGATCCTCGCCGAAGTTTCGTATGAACTCGCGGATCCGACCATCGACTCGCAGATCGTTCAGTTGAAAGCCGCCGGTATCGACACACTGATCGAGCAATCTTCTGCCAAAGCCGCGGCGCAATCCATCCGCAGGGTTCACGAGCTGAACTGGAATCCGCTCCACGTGATCGGTGGGTCGACGGCATCGGTCGAAACCGTGCTGAAACCCGCGGGTCTCGAGGCTTCAAAAGGGCTCGTCACGACCCAATTTCTCAAGCAGCCAGGCGATCCCGCATGGGCCAATGACGAAGAAATGTTGGCGTACAAGGACTTTCTGAGGAAGTACGCACCCTCAGCCAATCCGGACGACTATTCCGTGTTGGTGGCCTACACGAACGTGCATGGCGTTACCCTCGTTCTGAAGAAATGCGGTGATCAGCTGACGAGGGAGAACCTCGTCCATCAAGCGACGTCGCTCAATGGCGAGCGACTGCCGTTGATGCTTCCTGGTGTCTCGATCAGCACAAAACCGGATGATTACGCGGCGTTCAAGACCCTCCGGATCGCGGTTTTCGACGGAACAAGCTGGACACTATCCGGCGAGCCGATGTCGGCCGATTGAGGTTTGACCACGCGGCGCGAGGAGATGCGGCGTCGTTGTGAGCCTCGTCACGCCGGCGGATTTGGAGGAAATACGCAAATGAACCGAAATCTGCTGCGGTCGCTGGTGCTCATGATCGGCCTCGGCGCGTTCAGCCTCGCCGTGGCCCAGGATAGTACGGCGACGCAAATGACGCTTTCGTCGCCGGCATTCAAGGATATGGAGCCGCTGCCGCTGAAATACACGCAAACCGGGACGCGGCCCAGCATCGTCGTGTCGCCGGGAATGAACAATGCCGCCGTCAATCCGCCGATCGAGTGGAGCAACGTTCCCCCAGGGACAAACGCTTTTGTCTTGATGCTGTACGACCATGTCGACACGCTGATGTGGGCCGTCGTCAATATTCCGGGCGACGTCCGGTCCCTGCCCGAAGCGATACCCAACGGCAACCAATCCTCAAAACTGCCGGCGGGCGCCTTTCATCGAAGCTTCCGCAGCAACGGCTGGATCGGACCGGCGGCCAGGCTGAACCCGGAAGGGCGCTGGACGTATTATTGGAAGCTTTTTCCCTTGGACAGGAAATTGAATCTTCCTGAAGACGCCAGTCGCGAAGACATCCTGGCGGCGATGGAAGGACATCTCACCGGCAACAAGGCAGTCATGATCACCCCCTGTTGCGACGGATCAAAGTAGCGAAATTCCCAGGTTCAACAGCGTCGCGCGACGACGGGAGGCAAACGATGATGACTGTGATGCAGTGCCTCGCAGTACCGGTGATCGTCCTGAGCAGCCTAGGTGCTGCCGTCGCTCAAGACACCGGAAGTAAATCGCCCACGGGCCCGACGATATTGGTTCCAAATCCGAGCTCCGTTGCCGAGCCGGTCAGTGGCGGAGGTCCCGCGCCCGACGTGGCCGGAGGCCCCGGATATCCGCGGCAACCCACCATCATATCGTCGTCCTTCCCCGATTATGGGTGGCTGCCGCTGAAGTACGCGTCCAATGCCGCAAAGATGGTAACGTTCGATGCGACCTCGCCGCCGCTGGCCTGGACGGCTCCGCCCGCAGGAACGGTTTCCGTCGTCCTCCTCATGATCGACATGGAATCCAGTTCCGGAGGTAATCCGCAGGATCGCTTGCTCTGGGCGGTCATCAACCTGCCGCCCAGCACCCGCCTGTTGGCCGAGAACACCGTCAGAGGCCGGACAACCATGTTACCGACCGGGGCCTTTCAGCTCAGCTTTTTGACCAATGGCTATGTTGGGCCCCTGCCCGGAGCAATTATCCAGGCGCATCATTACCTCTTCGAACTCTACACCCTGGACAAGATGCTTGACGTGCCGCGCGACGTGACCCTTGACCAGCTCAAGGCCGCGATCAAAGGCCACCAGACCGGTCAACGCGGCGTGCTCGTCGCCAAATGCTGCACAGATTCGAAATGAGCCCGCGATAGATCGGCTTGCACGTCGCCGTTCTTTCGATGGAGTGCCGGGCCGCCGCCCTGACCGTCGGCACCGACCTCCAACGATCGGGCCCGGCGCAAGAGAACTCAAACGTATTGATCCCGGGGCCATTTTTTCTTGATCCTGGACCAATTTTTAGTTATTGGTACTACCAATAGGCCATTGCAATCCGCGCCGCACAGATCGGCTGGTTCACAAAGCGGGGATGGCGAAAGAACCGGGGAGGAAATCCAGTGCTGTCGCAGGCAAATCGTAAGGCGCCGGATCCGTCGCGGGAAGGATCACGGGTTCGTTTAGGACGAGAGATCCAGGCAATTCGACGATACGGACTGCTCGGCGTTCTCGCGCTGGCGATGTGGACGATCGGCGCAAGCTTCGGACAAGCCTGGGCTCAAGAGAGCGCTCAGTATCCCAACAGATTGATCCGGATCGTGGTGCCGCTCCCCGCCGGCGGCAACATGGACGCGCTATCGCGCGTCATCGCCGAGAAGCTCTCTGCGTCCGTCGGTCAGCCCGTCATCATCGAGAACAAGACCGGCGCTTCGGGCGGCATCGGCGCAAGTGCAGTCGCGCAGTCCAAGCCGGATGGGTACACGATCCTGTTCGCGATCGCGAGCACCATCCAGGCCGTTGGCCTGCAAAAGAACCCGCCATTCAGACTTTCCGAGCTTGCACCGATCGCTCAACTGGCCGAGCTGCCTACCGGCTTCGCGGTGCGAACCGATCTGCAAGCCGGAACGCTCGCCGATTTCGTGAAGCTCGCGAAAGAGAAACCAGGGGATCTGAGCTTTGGCTCGGTCGGCAGCGGATCGACCGGGCATATCATCGGAGATGGCTTGGCTGCTGCAGCCGGAATCAAAATGTTGCATGTCCCCTACAAGGGCGAGGCACCTGCCATCACGGATCTCTTGGGCGGTCACATCTCGTCGGCATTCGCCTCGGTTGGCGGGCTGGGGCAATACCCCGACAAAGTCAAATTGCTTGCGATTACCGGGCCACACAGGTTGAAGAATTTTCCCGATGTACCAACGTTTCAGCAGCTAGGATATCCTCTGCATGGGCTCACCGGCTGGGCTGGCGTATTCGCGCCGGCAGCGACACCGATGCCTATCATCGATAAGCTCGCGACCGAGATCGGCCGCATTGTACGCTTGCCAGACGTGCAGGCCAAAATCCTGGACTTCGGTTTCGAGCCGCTGGGTGACACGACCGAACCCTTCGCGGCGTTTGTAAGCGCCCAAGCGGAGCGCTGGGCGGCGGCAGCCAAGGAAGCCGGGATCGAACCTCAGTAGCAGCCGGTGGGGCATTCGATGACGGCTTCGTCGTTGACGATGACCGCAGTCTTCCGACGCGCCCTCAGGCGTCAACGCCGAGGAGGCGCTCATACTCATTTTTGTTTTTGGCGCTCTCGATATCCCGCGTCGTCCCAGTCCTGACTATTCACCTGTTCGCGCTGACGAAGCGCTACCGTTGAGCGCAAGCGATCGCAGAAGATCGAAGCAAAGCGAGCAAAATCGTACAAAGTTGGTAGCGAGAGAGCGCTACAACGCATTACCCACTATTGAAGCGCTGTTTTCCTGTCGGCGGCGAGCAGCCTGAGCGGTTGTGCGGGTTCCAGATTTTATCGCAGCGTCAGTGGCGTTCCACGATCTGGAGGCAATGCCCGGTACGTTCAAATCGGGTGCACGCAACCGATACCGACATTCGCTGATAGGAGCCGGGGCGTCATCAACACCGATAAGGTTTTCGGTACACACAGGACTCAAGTCGGACATCAGGCCATGTCTGTTTCATGCCCATGAACGGACTCATGTACCGCAGCAAAGAACATCGTTTTGCGATCACCTCATAGGCGATTGCGAGCAAAACCCGGCGAATGGCCAGGCCGAACGCGGCAGTCGGCATAGCCCCGTTCATGCATTCCTGCCCTGAGCGCAGTTACAGCGATGCCGTCACTGCGGCGGGGGCTGATGGCTAATGGCCCAAACATAGGCTGACACCGCGTCAACATCCGCTGGCTTTAAGTCGCCATCCATTCCAGGGGCCACCGCCATGTTGTGCAAGATCGTCCGCTTCAGCTCTTTAACGCTGCCGTCGCTCCAAACGAACATTCCGGCGGTCAGGTCGTTCCCGTTTGGTGTTCCCTTCCCGTCTTTGCCGTGACAGACGCTGCACTGCCCGTTCGCGGCTTCCCCATGAAAAACGCGATCGCCATGCAGGATCTGTTCCCTGCTAAATCCGGTTGGCACCAGCAGGGCGTCAGCAGAGGGCCGTATCTGTTCTCTGAATATACTGAGCGGCGGCGTAACGAGCTTGAGCTCTTGCTGCTCCGATTGCGCCCTTGACGCGTTAGGCGCCGCGGAAAACATCACGCACACCGCCGCTACTAGAATTATGAAACGCACTGCCATAGATCACCTCCCAGAAAGTTCCATTCTTTGCTGCCGGAGGGGTTCAGCGAGGCGGGGTTCTTGTTTGCTCATGGAACGCTAATCGTAACATCAGAGATGCCTTCCAACGCAAGACGGATGAACCAAACGCGCGAACACACCGGTTCATGAAAAATCATTCTGCCCTGGCAGATCGAGAAGGTCACTTACAACGAGTAAACAGCGCGCGAAAGGCATCCTGGACCACCTCATACCCAGTTCACTCCTGGCCAAGCGCGGGCTGGCGTTCGGTTGAAAGACGCAGGGCGTTCGCCGCGACCTGCTTCCGGAATCCATCGATCACATGACTGGTGGTCGCACCGCACCCGAGCCTCATGCCGGCATCAAATACCGCGACAACCTTTTCGTTCACCAGGAGATGAGCTTCGTTCTCTGCATCGACACCTCCATGCGCAAGTTTTGCAACGCGGAGACCAATTACCTCACTCGACTCCAGCGCCAGCATGACGACAGTGATCCACGGTCCGAACATTAGCATCTCCTTTGCTGCACATTGGCGCGAAGATCCTGCAACATGATCGGCAGCGCCTAAACCATGCGGGACTTGGTTATCACTCCTACTCCAATGTCAGGCGAACGCCGTAAGTACCGCCGCGAGTTCGTCGGTCACGACATCAATCGGCTGCAAGCCGTCGACAACATGGACCAGTCCACGTGAACGGTAGTATTCGGTGACGGGGGCGGTTTGCGCGCGGTATGCTTTCAGGCGGGTCTTGAAGACGTCGGGATTGTCATCACGACGCACGAGCTGGCCTTGCTTTGCCGCTGCGTCGGCACGGCCTTTGACACGGACCAGAAGCACGTCTTCATCGACCTCCAGCTCGAGGACCGCGTCTAGTGCGATTCCCCTGGCTGCCAGTTCCCGATCAAGGGCCTCCGCTTGCGCCACGGTCCGGGGAAAGCCGTCGAGGATAAAGCCGCTGGCGGCGTCCGAATGGTCCATTCGATCGGCAACAACGGCAATGACGACATCATCAGGCACGAGATCCCCACGCTCCATGATACCTTTGACGCGTGCCCCGAGGACCGACCCTGAGGCCACCGCTTCGCGCAGCATATCCCCGGTCGATAGTTGCGGAATGGCAAAACGACCGGCAATCCTCGTCGCCTGGGTACCTTTCCCAGCACCCGGTGGCCCCAACAGAACCAGTCTCATAGCCAAACTCCCTGCCGCGATCCGTTCTAACGATTCTTGATCAAATCATCGACGACCGCTGGATCGGCCAATGTCGACGTATCTCCCAGCGCGCCAAACTCATTTTCTGCGATCTTGCGCAGAATTCGGCGCATGATTTTTCCGGAGCGGGTCTTCGGCAATCCCGGCGCGAACTGGATGACGTCGGGGGCGGCAATCGGGCCGATTTCCTTGCGTACCCACGCGACGAGTTCCTTGCGCAACTCCGCGGAAGGCTCCGTACCCGTCATCAAGGTCACGTAGGCGTAGATGCCCTGTCCCTTGATCTGGTGCGGAAAGCCAACGACGGCGGCTTCAGAGACGTCCTTGTGAGCAACGAGCGCACTTTCCACCTCGGCCGTCCCCATCCGGTGACCCGACACGTTGATGACATCATCGACGCGGCCGGTGATCCAGTAGTAGCCATCACTGTCTGACATCTTCTGGCGACATCTATTCGCGCCTTGGTTGAAAACGTTGAGATATCTAATCCAAGATACAGCGGCTAGGAAATCAGATTGACAACCTTACTGGATTTTTCTCTATTTGTGTTCCATGGCGGGTGCAAGTGGGCGATTAAGACTCGGGCTTTGGGGCCCAAGCCGGCGGCGCCGTAGATAGGCTGAAAGGCCTAGGCCCGCCGCGTTCTGGCTTCGAGGCCGGCGGCTTCTCGCAAGAGCTGCGATAATCTTACCGCGAAATCGCGGGATGTTGGGCCAACGAGCCCAAGGGCGAGAGGAAACGTCGATGGATGCTGGGGGGCAAAACCTCAACACCGCCGATCGGAACGCCGGCGTTGAGCCGGGCGGCGACCAAATCCTGGTCGTGCGCGATGTCTCGAAACAGTTCGGCGGCACGCAGGCCCTGAGCGATGTCGGCATGTATCTCAGGGCAGGCGAAATCCTGGCGCTGCTCGGCGAGAATGGCGCGGGCAAGTCCACTTTGATCAAGATCCTCGCCGAGGTCTACAGACTCGACAAGGGTACTGTGACCTTTCGCGGCGCCGACGTGACAAATTCGCTGCGGCACCTGCCTATCGCCTTCATCCATCAGGATCTCGGCCTGATCGATTGGATGACCGTCGCCGAGAACATCTGTCTCACCCTCGGTTTTCCGCGCCGCCACGGCCTGATCGATTGGGCCGCGGCACGCCGGCGGGCCGCCGCCGCGTTGGAAACGCTCGGCGCCGACATTGACCCCGATGCCCGGATCCAGGGCCTGAGCCGAACCGAGAAATCCCTTGTCGCGATCGCCAGGGCGCTCTCCGCCGAGGCTGAAATCCTGGTGCTCGACGAACCCACCGCCAGCCTGCCGGCGGATGAGGTGGCGCGGTTGTTCGCCGCGCTGCGCCGATTGCGCGCGCGCGGGGTCGCCATGATCTACGTGTCGCATCGGCTCGACGAAGTGTTCGAGATTGCTGACCGGATGGTTGTCTTGCGCGACGGCCGCGTCGCCGGCGAGCGAATCGTGACGGAAACCACGCCGGACGAGACGATCCTGATGATCGTCGGCCGGGAGCCGTCGCAGGTTTTCCGACGTCCCGCGAAGCGACTCGGCTCGCCGCGTCTGGTGCTTGAATCAGTCATGGTCGACGCGGTAGGTCCGGTCGGGTGTGAAATTCACGCCGGCGAGATCATCGGTTTTGTCGGCCTTCGCGGCGCAGGTCAGGAAAGCATCGGTCGCGCGCTATTCGGCGTGATCCCCACCAGCGGTGGACGCGTCCTGCTCGACGGCGAAACGATAGCAGCGGCATCGCCGCGGGAGGCGATGCGCGCCGGCGTCAATCTGGTCTGCGCCGATCGGGTCGGCGAATCGATCGTGCCGAACCTCACCGTTCGCGAGAACCTGTTCCTCAATCCGGTCGCCGCGGGCCTTCGCCTGTTCTCTATGCTGGCGCCGGGTCGCGAAAGCCGAGCCGCTTTGGATCTAGGTCAGCGTCTGGGCGTGAGGCCAAACGATCCGACGCTGCCGATCGAACTCTTGTCAGGCGGCAATCAACAGAAGGTCGTGGTCGGGCGTTGGCTGCACCTCGGTGCGAAGGTCTATGTGTTCGAGGATCCGACCGCCGGCGTCGATGTCGGCGCCAAGGCGGAGATCTACCGGCTATTCGACGTGGCTCTCCAGGCCGGCGCCGCTATTGTGGTCGTGTCGACTGATTTCGAGGAGGTCGCCAAGGTGTGCCACCGCGCGTTGGTGTTCGACCGCGGCCGCGTCGTCGCTGAACTCGCCGCCGCCGACCTGTCGGTCGAAAATCTTCTTGCCGCGGCCTCCGCCAGCATCGGGCACTCCGCCAAAGCGGCGGCCACCGTTTTCATCGATCAGGACCGGGGCGCTCATGCAGTCAATTAAATCCAGCGCGCTCGAGCCTACAAGGTCGGAACTTGCCGTGCTATCGCGCTGGCGAGCGATCGGACGTTTGGCGCCAGTCTATGGCTTGCCGATCCTGACGATCCTGCTGATTGTCTTTTTCTCGTTGCTTCTGCCGGACACGTTCCCGACCGCGCTCAACGCGCGCTCGATCCTCAGCGACAAGGCAATCATCGCGCTGCTGTCGCTGGCAGCGACATTGCCGATGATGGCAGGCCGTATCGACCTCACCATCGGCTTCGGCATCGTCATGTGGCATATCCTGGCGATCAGCCTGCAGGTCAAGTTCGGCGTCCCGTGGCCGGTTGCCATTCTGATCGTCGTCGCCTGCGGAGCGCTGGTCGGCCTGCTCAACGGGCTCCTCGTCGAAGTCGCGCAAATAGATTCGTTCATTGCCACGCTCGGCACCGGCACGATCCTGTACGCGCTCGCGCTCTGGCACACCGAGGGGCGCCAGATCATCGGCCCGCTGCCTCCGGGCTTCATCGCTATCAATACAACGTCGATCGCCGGCATTCCGATTCCCGCCATCTACGTGCTCGTCCTGGCGGTCGCTCTCTGGATCGTCAGCGAGCGGCTGCCGGTCGGTCGGTATGTCTACGCGATTGGCGCCAACGAGAAAGCGGCCGCACTCAACGGCATCCCGGTCAGGGCCTACGTCATCGGCGTGTTTGTCGCCTCCGGGATGATCGCGGGACTCGCCGGCTGCGTGCTGGCCGCCAAGCTCAGGATCGGTCAGGCGAATGTCGGGCTCGACTATCTGCTTCCCGCGCTCGTTGGCGCATTTCTCGGCTCGACCACGATCAAGCCCGGCCGGGTCAACGTCTGGGGCACGATATTTGGCGTCTTGATCCTCGCTGTCGGCATTTCCGGGATCCAGCAACTCGGCGGAGCGTTCTTTGTCGAACCCCTGTTCAACGGCACGACGTTGGTCATTTCCATCGCGCTGGCAGCCTTCGCGCAGCGCCGGCGCACCGTCGCTCGACCAACTCGTATCGTGCAAGATCCAAGCTAGGAGCAAGTAGGGCAGCCCTGGTTTCCAGCGAAATCGCCCAATTACCCGTTATCGACGGCCAAACTTGACCGTCGCTGAAGCGCCGGGACAACCGGCTTGGCGAACCGATGGTTTGCCAGCATCTCACAGGGAGGAAAGGATGTTGAGATTTCGTTTGATTGGCGGGAGCCTGTTGGCTTCGGCGGTAATCGTCGCATTGCCTATCGTCTTGGCCCAAGCGGCCGATGATACGTTCATGACAATGGCCAAGGAATACGTCGCGCAGGCGGCCGCGCCAGTCACGACCTGGACCGGTCCGACCACCGGTCCAAAGGCGCAAACCGGGAAGCTGGTCATCTACGTCTCGGCCGACCAGAAGAACGGCGGAGCTCAAGGAGTCGGCGATGGCGCTCAGGAGGCCGCCAAGGCAATGGGCTGGGATTTCCGCATCCTCGACGGGCAGGGCTCGGTCCCCGCGCGTTCGTCCGCGTTGACCCAGGCGATCGCTTTGAAGCCCGCTGGCATTATTCTCGGCACGATCGACGCCGCCGAGCAGGCGCCGATCATCGAGCAGGCGGTCGCGGCAGGGATCAAGGTCGTCGGTTGGCACTCCGGCCCCGCCCCGGGGAAGATCAACGGAGTTCCCGGCGTCATCACCAACATCACCACCGATCCGCTCGAGGTCGCCAAGGCGGCCGGTCTCTACGCCGTCGTCGATTCGGGCGGCAAAGCCAACGTGATGCTGTTTACCGACTCGATCTACGCGATCGCCACCGCCAAGACCAACGCCGAAAAGGCGGCGGTCACTGGATGTGCGGGCTGCAAGGTGCTCTCGGTCGAGGACACCCCGATCGGCGATCTCTCCAACCGCATGGGTCAGCTGACCACTTCGCTGCTCTCCAAGTATGGCAAGGAATGGACCTACTCGATCGCCGTGAACGACCTCTACTACGACTTCTCGGCGCCGCCCCTGCAAGCGGCCGGAGTCGATCCGGCCGCAGGCTACCCTCGGCAAATCTCCGCCGGCGACGGCTCGGTGCCCGCGTTCCAGCGCATCCGTGACAAGCGATACCAGATCGCGACTGTCGCCGAGCCGCTGCACCTGCACGGCTGGCAGTGTATCGACGAACTGAACCGCGCCTTCGCCGGCCAGCCGCCGAGCACCTACGTGGCTCCGGTGCATCTGTTCACGTCCGCCAACATCGATAAAGATGGCGGCGCGCAGAACATCTTCGATCCCGGCAACGGCTACAAGGATGAATACAGGAAGATCTGGGGCGTCAAGTAGCCCTCTGAAGACGAGGGGCGACGCGCGATAGGCGCGCGCCGTCCTTTTTTTCGGACCCGCTCGCAGCCTCGGCGAGCCGATACCTGGGGCTCCGACAATCCCGACCCGAGCCCCAGTTAGCAGCCCGCGGCAGTTCTGTCGCGCGGCAAAAAAATCAAACGCGGAGACGATACGATGCCCAGCAGCGACCTTCCAAAGCCCGATTACGCCACCAGCAACATGCGTCTCGTCGGCCACAGCGATCAGGGCGGCCGCTGCGATGGAGTGCAGATCATGGTGCATCGCGGCTACGCCTATATCGGCCACATTTTCTCGAAGGGCTTCACGGTCGTCGACGTGCGCGACCCGAGCAACCCGAAGGTGGTGAAATACGTCGCCGCGCCGCCGAACACATGGACGCTCCACCTGCAGGCTTTCGACGACCTGCTCCTCGTCATTCACAACAAAGACATGTTCGCCCAGCCTGAACTCGCCGACGAGAAGAACTACTACAAGGGTTCGGTCGATCACCACGCCAAGCAGGAATCGTCCGGCCAGAACTGGTCGGCCGGCATGGCTGTCTACGACATCTCGAAACCCGACGATCCCAAACAGATCGGGTTCATGCCGGTTGCCGGCACCGGACTCCACCGGCTCTGGTATGTCGGCGGACGCTGGGCTTACGCCTCGGCACTTCTCGACGGCTTTTCCGATTACATCCTGATCACCATCGACATGCAGGACCCGAAGAGGCCTGTGATGGCCGGAAAATATTGGCTCCCCGGCATGAACGTCGCGGCCGGCGAGAAAGCAAACTGGCCGACCAAGAACGGCCGCTTCGGGTTGCACCACGCCATCATCAAGGACGACATCGCCTATTGCAGCTGGCGCGACGCCTGCCTCGCCGTGGTCGACGTCAAGGACAAGGCCAATCCGAAACTCATCGTCCACAAGACGTGGGCGCCGCCGTTCGGCGGCGGCACGCACAATGCGCTACCCCTGTCCGACCGCAATCTCCTGATCGTCGTCGACGAGACCGTGCTCGATCATCAGGAGGACGGCTTCAAGCCAATCTGGGTGTTCGATAATCAGGTCAAATCCAACCCGATCAGCATCTCGACCTTCCCGGCGCCTTCGGACAAGAACTATCTGAAGGTCGGGGGCCATTTCGGGCCACACAACGTCCACGAGAACCGGCCTGGCAGCTTCGTCAGCTCCGAGATGATATTTGCCACATATCAAAACGCCGGCCTGCGCGTCTACGCCATCAAGGATCAGTTCCGGCCGAAGGAGGTGGCCGCCTTTGTGCCGCCGCCGCCGGCCAAATGGGTCGATCCTCGCCCGAACCGACCGGTCGTGTTGCACTCGGCCGACGTATTCGTCGACAAGAACGCGCTTTGCTACGTCACCGACTTCAGCGCCGGGCTCTACATCGTGGAATACAAGGGCTGAGCTGGACATTCCGAGCAGGAGGACCGACGACATGACCGACACTGACCTGCTGAAGCCGAGCTACTCGCGCAACATGCGTTTGATCGGCCACTCCGATCAGGCCGGCCGCTCCGACGGCCAGCAGATCATGGTGCGTAACGGTTACGCCTATATCGGCCATGTCTGTTCGAAAGGTTTTTCCGTCGTCGACGTTCGCGACCCGACCAGGCCGAAGACGGTCAACTACGTCCAGAATCCGTCCAACACTTGGAGCCTCCATCTGCAGGTGCACGACGACCTCCTGCTTCTCGTTCACGGCAGGGATATGTTCTCTCAGCCCGAAATGGCGGACGAGCGGAACTACTACAAACCGAAGTCCGGCACGCACGGCCACGAGGAAGCGCCGCGCGCGCGAAACTGGTCCGCCGGCATGGCCGTGTTCGACATCTCCAAACCAGCAGAGCCGCGTCAAATCGGCTTCATGCCTGTCGACGGCGTTGGGCTGCATCGCATCTGGTATGTTGGCGGACGCTGGGCCTACGCCTCGGCGATGATCGAGGGATTCTCAGACTACATTCTCGTCACCATCGATATGCAGGACCCTGCCAAACCGCAGATTGTCGGCCGCTATTGGCTGCCGGGAATGAACCTCGCGGCAGGAGAAACGGCCAACTGGCCGCTGGAGCGCGGGCGCTACGGGCTGCACCATGCGGTCGTCGCCGACGATATAGCCTATTGCGCGTGGCGCGATGGCTGCTTGGTGACGGTCGACGTTGCCGACAAGAGCAATCCGAAGCCAATCGTCCACAGGAACTGGTCGCCGCCATTCGGCGGCGGCACGCACAACTGCTTGCCTCTGCCCGACCGCGATCTGCTCATTGTGCTCGACGAAGCGGTGCTTGACGGCATGGAAGACGGCTTCAAGCCGATCTGGGTCTTCGACAATCAGGTGAAATCGAATCCGATCAGCATCGCCACTTTCCCGCAGCCAAACGACCGGGACTATGTCGCGATCGGTGGACATTTCGGGCCGCATAACATTCACGAGAACCGGCCGGGCAGTTTCCAGAGTTCCACGCTGATCTTCGCCACCTACCAGAACGCGGGGGTGCGGGTTTACGACATCAGCGACCAGTTCCGTCCGGTCGAGGTCGGCGCCTGCGTGCCGCCGGCTCCGAAGAAACTGGTCGACCCGCGTCCCAATCGGCCGGTCGTCCTGCATTCGGCCGACGTGTTCGTCGACAGGAACGGCATTTGCTACTGCACCGACTGGAGCGGCGCCGGCCTGTACATCATGGAGTACAAGGGGTGAGCGTCCTTGCCGGAAGATGTCGTCCGCGCCCGCGGGACGAGCTCCGCGCTGCGCATTGATGTGGCAGCCGCGAGAGCCTGAGCCGTCGACCATCAACGAAAAGACGATCGCGGATTTTGCGCGCTTGGTCGAGCAATATGCATCCCACATGGAGCCAGCAGCTTGCCGATCGAGCGATGTTGAGCGCCCTAGTCCGGATAGCGGGTCACTTTTTATGGCAGCGAATGATCCGGCTTGATCCTGCTCGCCGAAGGCGCATATTCCCGGAATGGTGACAATTGTCCGATGCAGCACTTGCGGCGCCGAGTA
>Ga0137418_10000184_pt1 | contig 39114 bp, 39 predicted proteins | sample CZODoug3_1_2_16f_FD_122242 | JGI IMG/M metagenome (GOLD analysis project Ga0137418, IMG submission 122242) | Vadose zone soil fungal communities from Angelo Coast Range Reserve, California, USA - CZODoug3_1_2_16fungal (Hybrid Assembly) | ecosystem: Environmental > Terrestrial > Soil > Vadose...
ACTCGATCACGGGTGTGTGCGCCCCGGCATGCCTCTTGACTGCAAACGTCCCCGTCGAAGCCGTGACGCCCCCACTGAGATTGCAGCTGTCTCCTATTCTCGGCTGATTTGCCCCAGCCGTCAACGCCCGCCGCCATCATAAGCCCATCCCAATCCCTTATTTGGATTGGCATGCCGATTTCTGGCTTGGATTGTCATTCCGACGAGGCGAAGGCGACGAGGAATCTGCTCTTTCGCTAGCCTTATGCAATTCTCCACCAAGCTCACACCAGAAGGACATGACCTTGTTCCGCATTGTGACTTTCGTACCATGACCATCGTGCACGGGTGACCGCCAATTTCCTTGCCTCCACGGCCCTGCCCCTGAGATTCTTCAAATCGGAACGGACGAAACAAGGCTCCGGAGGATTTCGGTGAATACACGCAAAAAGCTTATCGCGGTGCTTCCCATCGCGCTCGCCCTTCTCGGACTTCTTGGTTGCGGTACGAGCAATCATTTGCAGACAATCACTCTGTCGTCCGCCAGTTCGACGGGACAGTTCGAAGTAAAAGGCATCGGCGGGACGCTGCAGCTCAAAGCTACAGGTAACTACAGCAGTACGCAGACCCACGACCTGACGAACGTCGCTACCTACTCGATTGCTGCAGACCCCTATACCGGGAGTCCTTTGCCGACTCCACCGCAAGGAGTCACACTCAACGCCACCGGTTTGGTCACGGCCGTAGACCCAGGGGTATGTGCATTTGTCAACGTGCAGTCCGATCCAGCCGCTCCGCCGGCCTGGGTCTTGACCGGAGCCTACAAGGTGACCGCAACATATCAGGGCATCACTTCGCAACCGGTTTACGTTGCCGTAGCATCCGCAGCTGGTCCAGGACCGACTGGCGCCTGCGGGCCATAGTCCCTCGCGCACAACATCCGCTGCGATCCAAGGATTCGCGGCACGGCAGGGGCGGAGATCACTCCGCCCCTGCTTATTTTTGTTACCGAAGAGCTTATGGAAGGACCTATCCTGTTGTCATTCCGAGGAGCCGAAGCGACGAGGGATCTGCTTCATTGCTGGCCTTCTAAACAACTGCAAATCGCGCGCCGGTTCGAGATGACAATCCATCACATTCTTCACCCCCGTGGAGGTTTCCCGCCGTTTTCATCCCGTGGTATTAAGATGTAGGTTCGCTTCGGGGAGACGCTCAAGTGCCTGAAACACCCATCCAAGTTGGTCTCGTCGGCTTCGGCTTTGCCGGAAGCACGTTCCACGCTCCTATCATTGACGGGGTCGACGGCCTGCATCTGGCCGCAATCCTGCAGCGCAGCAGCGATAGTGCCGCGCAAGCGTATCCGGATGCGCGTGTCGTGCGCTCGCTTTCCCAGATGTTGGCCCTCGATTCCATCTCGCTGGTGGTCGTGGCCACGCCGAACGATTCTCACGCTTCCATCGCACGTGAATGCCTACTCGCGGGTCGCGACGTCGTAATCGACAAGCCCTTCGCTCCGACCTACGCCGAAGCCACCGAGATAGCCGATCTGGCAGAATCGCACAGGCGTTTGCTCTCGGTCTACCAGAACCGCCGCTGGGATGGCGACTTCAAAACCCTGCAGCGGCTAGTCGCCTCAGGAGACCTCGGCCGGGTCATCAGCTACGAATCGCACTTCGACCGTTTCCGCCCGGAGCTTCGCGCCGGAGCCTGGCGGGAACAAGCGGGACCCGGAACGGGCGTGCTCTTCGATCTCGGACCCCACCTCATCGACCAGGCTCTGGCGCTGTTCGGACTTCCCGACGCCGTTAGCGGCGATGTGCGTTTGGAGCGCGACGGGGCCGCCGCCGACGACGCCTTCGATATCACCCTGCACTATCCTCGCCTGCGCGCCTACCTCCGTGCCACCATGCTGGCCAGCCGCCCCGGGCCTCATTTCGTGGTGCACGGCACTCTCGGCTCCTATGTCAAGTGCGGGCTGGACCCGCAGGAAGATGCACTGAAGCGGGGTGAGAGGCCTAGGGATGCCACTGACTGGGGCAGGGAACCAGCGGCCGCATGGGGCACTCTCACGCTCGGCGCAATCGGTGCCCCGAGTGGTCGCGGCATCCCGGCCCACCCCTGCGAAGAACGCAAAATTCCCACCGAGGCGGGCGACTATCGCGGCTACTACGAGAACGTGCGGGATGCGATTTTTGGCAAAGCCGCACTCGCGGTCACACCAGGGGTGGCTCTACGCGTCATGCGCGTAATCGAACTGGCGCAGCAGAGCAGTCGCGAACGCCGCCTCGTGGACTTCACGTAGCAAAGACTTTGCATAGCTAAGACTTCATTCAGCCACCACGGAGCGCAGCTATCTAGGAACGCTCTTGGACGGCTTGTCTTTTGCTGGAACATCCTCCGCCACAATCGCAATCTGTCGCCGGATGCGATAGCGAATGGGATCGCCACAGCTCGCCAAAGCCCGGTCCGTACAATCACGCTGCAAGACCTCCACGGGATTGTCCATAGTGGCCGAAAGTATGCGTCCGGAGCCCAGGGCCACAGCAATGTCCGCCTGAAACGTTTCCTTGCCGACTTCAGCAGCATATTTTCCGCCCGATGAGTCTGAAGACTTCTCCACTTCCACCCAGTTGTTGGGCGCATCAGAGACCGGCGCATGCATCCAGTCAGCGGGCCATTGGATTCCAGGTTCCTTCGGTGGAACATGGCGAACGACGAGCACAGCGGTCCTCGAAGTCTTGTCGATGGACTTCAACGCAATATCAAAATCGATAGCGTCCTGGCCGAGGACAACGAGGTTCCATCTGCCCACGAATTGGGTATGCCGTGCTTTATGTAGACGTGATCTCCCGCCTTGAGCAGGGACTTCTGCCGTATGGCGAGTTGCACGTCCGAGTAAAAGGCCAGCAGGTCGGTGATCGGTCCAATTAGAATCGGTTGCACGTGGCTAAGGTCGGGGATGGAAAGGCTGTAGTCGGGAGCGAGAGACAGTGTTTCACGAAACTCCTCGCTGGCGGACGTGAGAGCCGTCGGCTGGCCATTGACGCTAAGGTCGGACCACGCGAGCTCCTCGACGAATACGCCAGCCGCATTTCTCTTGACCGTGCCCGACACGCGGGCCTCGTAGCGAACGTTGCGCACATGGCCTTCGTTGGTGGCCTGCATTTTGAAAGCAACCGCTTCACCATCTTGATAGCGCCGCCCCAGCGTCAGTGGCGCAACCGCTTGGCTTCGGGCTGCAGAGGGAAACATCGCGGGAAAAATGAACAGGAAGAGGGAGAAAGCGGCAATACGCAATTGCGCCGCAGATAAGAACGACACGGGAAAGAACAGCGAGGATTGTTGCGTCCGACGCATTCGGGAACTCCGACTACACCTTAAGAAAGATTCGCTTCCGCCAGAGCATCCATAACACCACCCAACAAAATAACACCGCTCCCAGAGAATAGAGCAAGGAGGTATTGGCCGCGTTCATCCCCAGGGCTCCGAGGCGCGCATTGGCCACCTCGTGCCAGGAAATATCCGCGCCCTTCGGACCCTTCGCGGTAAAACTGTACCCCGGACCCCACACCAGTGCATCGGCCACGAAACCCGCCACCGGATTCATGCCGAACACGAGGATAGGCATGGTCCAAACCCCGCGCCATTGCTTGATCTCCACCACCCAGTAAAGCAACGCCAGAGTGACTAGGCTCAATCCGCCACTGAACAGCACAAACGAACTCGTCCACAGATGCTTGTTGATCGGGAACGAAAGGTTCCAGACGAGCCCAGCAACAACGCCGAGCCCGCCGATGAGAACCATACGAAAAACAATGCTGGCCTTCTCGCGCCCGGAGAGCAACCAGTGACCGGTCAAAACGCCCAGCAGCGTCGTTCCCACCGCAGGAATATTGCTGATCAAACCTTCCGGATCCCGCGTGCCGTCATAAAGTCGGCCCGGAAAGAGGCTTCGATCGAGCCATGCCACCAGATTGCGGTCCTGATCCATAAACGGAATGTCGCGTCCCGGCACTCCAAACCCAGGCACAGGAAGGAATCGCATCAGCGCCCAATAGCCAAGCAAGCACGCGGCCAGCACCACAAATTGACCACGCCAGTCCGACCACAAAACCAGAGCCGCGGCGATCAAGTAGCAAACCGCAATCCTTTGCAAAACCCCTTCAATCCGCCAATTGGCTAGATGGAAGACCGGGAAGCCGTTGATAAAGATCCCGAGGGCAATCAGGATCAGCGTTCGTTGCACGGCATGGCGCAAGATCTGACCTCGCGTCTCGCCGCGTTGCAGTCGAGCCTGGAACGACAGCACCATGGATGCGCCCACGAGAAACATGAACGAGGGGAAGATGAAATCCGCGGGCGTCCAGCCATTCCAGACCGTGTGTTTGATGGGTCCGTAGGCCAGATCGTCGGTGCCTGGATTGTCCACCAGAATCATGCCGGCAACGGCCAGACCGCGAAAGACATCGAGGCTAATCAGTCGCCTGGAAGCAGGCTTCGCAAGCGCCGGGGTAGTCGTAGCAGCAGAGGTGGAAGTGGACATAAACGCCGATGAATATAGCAGGCCGTCATCCGCGTGGCGGATTATCTTCGCGACCTTTCATTTTAGCCCCCTCACCAAATACAGATTGGCGAGGTCCTGCTGAAACGAAGCCGCATAAGCCTTTCCGTCAGCTGAAATGGCAGCCGCGCCGAAGAAACTGGCGCCTTGTTCCGGTACACGCAGTGTGTGCCAAAGTTCGCGGCGCCGCGTGGCCACTTCAAAACGGGCAATCTGGACCATGTCGCCATGCGTCTTGCGGAAGTAAAGATAGCGGCCATCGGCACTCCAGCGCGCGACACGCTCACCTTCTTCGAGCGCGGTCAGAGGCGTCGCAGTGGACCCGTCGGGCGTGCTCAGAGATTCGGGAGTGGCAAGAAAAAGACGCTTGCCCTCGACGCGTACCAGCTGCCGTTGATCGGGTGACACGGCTGTCGCTCGGATTCCTTCCGACGTAATTGCCAAAGGCGCCGGTCCCCCGTTGTTGAGATTCGGCGTCGGCGGGATGCCACTGCTGTTGAGGTCGTAGGTCCAGGACCGCACCGGATGGCCCGGTTCGTTCGCCGTGAAGAGAATACGATGCCCGTCCGGGAACCACTCCACCGACTCGTAGTGCATATTCCCAAAATCCAGCGTCCGCGAATCTCCGGGTCCAGTGGGTAGAATCATCAGTCGCGAACCGCCAAGTTCCTGCCGGATACAGGCTACCCGCTTCCCATCGTGCGACAACGCGGGTCGGTTGCCGTAGCCAAGCCGCACCGCGGGGGAGCCGTCGGTCTTCCGCAGATAGATACCGGGATTGCGCCCTTCGCCATTCTGCAATTCCAAAAAGAGAATCTCCCCCGCGTCATCGGACAACGAATCAAGGAAGGAAGCATTGAGCCAAGCCAGATCGCGGTCGGCGGAGCCATCGGGCGGTGTAAACAGAATGCCGAGCCGGGAGTTCACGTTATTGAGCAAGACCCGGCCATCCTTGGCGACATCCTGCAGCACAATCCACCCCGCCACCTGCAGCATCAGTCGTTCGCGCCCCGAAAGCGAAACCGCGAACAGCGCCGGGTCGCTGCCGGCATGGCTGCCGGAGAACCAAATTTCCTTGCCATCGGGAGACCAGCCCAAACCGCCGATGCCGCGCCACCCTGCCGAGAGCAGTTGCTTCGGGTGATTGGGGCCAATGACAAACAGAGAAAAATCGCCAATTTCATCCATTTGAAAATATGCAATCAGCTTGCCATCGTGCGAAACGCGCAGAAATTGCGGCGCCCGCACGTCGGTTTGATACAAAACCGAGCCGACAGGATATTCAAGGCGTTGATGCCCCTCGACGCTGCGCACCACTGCCAAGGACTCCCCGTCGGGAGCCCAGTCGGCGTCCGTGACGTTTTCGAGAATCTCGCGCGGGGCACCGCCTCCGAACGGAATGCGCGCCAGAGTTCCCGGGCCCTCGCCGCCAAGTAGAACGGCCATCTCCCCTGTCCCCGAAACCGACAACAACTTGCCTGCAGTTGTGCCCAGGGAACGCGATTCGCGGTTGCCAGGAATAGTCGAGAACAACATCGACGGCGTGCCCTCCCAGCTCGCGCTGTAGATAACGGAATCCCCGGGCGCAAATAGAGCCGCCGTAACATCGCCGCGGCGGAACGTGAGCCTTTGGAACACGGGTGGGTCAGGCGGAAATATCTTCGAGGTAAAGTAGGCGCCCGGCACCAGGCCCAGAAGTATTCCAGTGAGAATGGCAAACGGCAGCCAACGTGAGGCTCTGAGCGAAACCAATCGACGCTTGGTGTTGCGCAAGACATTCGAGCTACTCGTCGTCGATTCCATTTCCTGGCGCAGCTCTTCCAGCGCCACCTTCACGTCGGACATGGTCTGCCAACGACGCTCGGGATCCTTCTTAAGGCAGCGGGTCAGGACACGCTCGAGCTCTTCCGGGAAATCGGCAATCGATTCCGAGACCGGCTGTGGTTCCCTCGACAAAATGGCCGAGAGCGTCGCAATCTTCGACGGCCCAGTAAAAGCACGGCGGCCGGTGATGGCTTCGTAGAGTAGGGAGCCGAAAGAAAAAATATCGGATCGCGAGTCTAGGGTCTTACCTTCAGCCTGCTCCGGTGACATATAGGCGACGGTACCCAGTAGCGTGCCGTCTTCGGTGAGCGGCGATCCTTCGCCATGCATGGTGTCAGCGAAGGCGTCAGTCTCAGAGCTCTCGCTGAGTTTCGCCAGACCGAAATCCAGAACCTTAACCTGCCCCTGCGGCGTGACCATGACATTGGAAGGTTTAAGATCGCGGTGAACGATGCCAGCGGCGTGTGCGGCAGCCAGAGCGTCGGCAATCTGGACGGCGTACTTCAGCGCATCGCGAACGCGCAGACCCTTGCTGCCGATGACGTGGTCCAGCGTTTCGCCGGCCACGAACTCCATCGCGATATAACGGACCTGTACCCCGTCGAGATCCGCGGAGTTAATGGCGTAGATGGTGACGATATTGGGATGGTTCAGCGAAGAAGCGGCTTTGGCCTCCTGCACGAATCGCCGTTCCCGTTCCGCATTCGCAATCGAGGACGCGGTGAGCACTTTCAGAGCAACGGGACGACCGAGCGTGGAGTCGTGGGCTTTGTAGACAACACCCATGCCTCCGGCTCCGAGCTTGGACTCGACCCGGTAAACACCAAGGCTCTTGCCGATCATTTCGCCCCTTCGACGGAGTGCCTATCTTAGCGCATGGCAGGGAAAAACCGAATGTGGAAACCGAACTAGTTTGTGCGGAGGCAATCGATTGCACAATGAACGATCGAGGACCGTGTGGGCACCCTCGCCTGCGTGGTCCAGAAGCTCAAGGACTAAGGATGTGCAATAACGAGCACGCTCCTCGCCCGCCGCAACACACACTCCAACGCCCGCCGGACGTTTTCCGGATCCAGTGCCGCGAAGCTTTCGTCGAAAATCAGCACATCCGCATCCTGCATCAGGGCACGCGCAATATAAAGGCGGCTCCGCTCACCGTGCGAAAGTTGCCAGCCCGTTTCGCCGATCATTTGCAGCATCCCAGCCGGCATCTTTTCCAGCAGCGGGCCAAGGCCAAGCTCTTCACAAACAGCCTGAGCTTCCGCGTGGTCTTTCTGAGTAATCCAGCCCTCCCGACCCATCAATAAATTGAAAGCAAAGGTTCCTGTAAGAACGTGATTCTCATGAAACTGCGGCGCAGCCGCCACGGACCGCCTCCAAGCCTTGCCCCCAAGCGTCTGCCGGTCAAGCCCGCGCGCCAGCAAAAGCCCAGATTGAGGACGCAACATACCGCTCAAAATGGAGGCAAACGTGGATTTCCCACCACCAGACGGTCCCTCGAGCAAAATGCGGTCGCCCGGACCAATCCGCAAACTGCAGTGGTACAGAACCGGCTCGCCCATCGTGCGGTAGCGAAAAGTGATGTCGCTGGCCTCGATAAAAGTATCGTGAGGCGAGGTAGTGTCCAAGGCCAAGACAGGACTGCCAGAAGCCTCCGGCCGCGCCGCAGCTTGAAACAGAGGCGCCGCCTGTTGCGCCGCAATGGCTGCTTCCGTAAGACTCCACAGTCCTCCGGCCAGGCGTCGGAACGCGCTGTACGCTAGCAACAACCCGGCAACGCCCAAGGCCATCGATGCAGGCGTCGACCCAGCCAAAAAGGCCGGAGCCAGGGCCGCCGTGCCAACAATTAGCCAGCCTCTAGGGATCGCAGCCGTCAGCATCGCCGCCTGCCGGTCAGCAGCCCGCGAGATAGCCTGATAGCCCTCCAATTGCTGGTCCTCGGCCAAATGCCATTGCTCCCTCGGCTCCTGCGCCAGGCGCGTCCGGTGCCCAGTCATGCTTTCGACCAGCGTCAGCGTCATGCCCAAGCGCGAAGCCGTCCACTGCTTCTGTTCCCGAAAGTACCGCACGCCGAACAGGGCAGTCAGCGCAATCCACAGCAGCAAAACCAAAACCTGCCAAGGGCCTCCAGCGCCCGCCGCGAGCACGACCGCCGCCAACACGAATTCCACCACGGCCACCAGCGCTAGAAATCCTCCGCTCAAAGCCAGAGCCTCGAGCGCCTCCGACTCCAAAACCCGCCCCAGCAATTGCCCCGCACCCTCGATCCGAACCTCTTCCGGAAGCAGGCGCAACGCCCCGGCTAAAAGACGTTCCTTCAGGAGCCCTCCACCGGTAATCGCGACCAACCCCTGCAGCCATGTGATCAGCCCCCGCAAAGGAATGAGCGTGACCAACAGCAGCACCCAACCCCACAGCAGCGTTCCATCCAAGCGCCCTGAAAGCGCCCCAGCACCCACAATCCCCCACGCAACCAGCCACAGCGCATACTGCAACAAGTGTGTTCCCGTAAGCAGAAGTAATCGTTGAGGGATCTTCGACAACCGCAGAGATAGAAAGAAGTTAGATCCAGGCTCCATACGCAGCAGCCACGCGTGAGCCACCAGCTTCCCGGCCAGTCTCTGCCGCAGCATCGTTGCCCGCACCCGCGCCCAGCGGCCCTGCCGAATTCCCACCGATTCCAGCAATCCGTTCAACTCGTCGGTCAGCGGAGCCTCCACCGCACCGCAAAGCTCGGCGCGAACAGTCGCCACCCCAATTCTCTGCTCCCGAAAATCAGGCGTCAAAACCGTGCCTGACGCCAGCAGTGCCAGCATGCTTCCGTTTGAGAGTCGCAACAGAGCCGGAGCCGCCGACCCCAGAAACCGCTCCACATCGGCATACCGCACTTCCGCAGGCTCCGCGTCCAATCCGAGCGCGGCCGCCGAAGCCTCAATCCACCGCCCCAGCCGCGTCGGGTCGGGATCAACCGCCGCGGGAGTGGAAATGCCGCCAACTTTCGGCCGCAGTCCGCTCCTTCGCGCCAGAGCATCCAGCGCTTCAGCCCCCCGATTCGCGGGCCAGGTAATCATGCCGGCCGCTCCGCCTCAGCCCGAGAGTCCGTCAAAGTGGCCGCGTCCATCCGATACCGCCGCCAGTCTCTCCCCAGCCCGTCGCTGCCCCACATCGACTCCTGCAAGCTCAGTTCCGCCTCAAACATCGCCCGGTATCGCGACCCGGGCTCGGAAGCCAGCACCGCCGGGGACCCATCTTCCACCAGCGCTCCGTCTTCTATAACCAGAACGCGCTCAAACCCCAGCGTCTCGCTCACGTCGTGCGTAATGCAAAGCAGCGTCACATCCCGCCACAGCGCTCGCGCCCGGTCCAGCAATCGGTGCCGCTGCTCACGGTCCAGCCCGCGGAAGGGCTCATCCAAAATCGCCAGCCGTGTCTCCGGACGCAGGAACGCCCGCGCCAGCCGGACTCGCTGACCCTCGCCGCCAGAGACCAGTGCCCCACCTTCGCCCAACCGGCTTTCAAACCCTTCTGGCAGGCGCTCCAGCACCCGGCGCAAATCAGCCGCGTCCAGTACCTGCAACATCGACGCCGCCTTCTCATCCGCATGCCCCACCGGCGACCCGTAGCGAATATTCTCCAGAAACGAGCTGTTCCAGATCTGCACCGCCGGATCAACCCACGCCGTATGCCTGCGCAAGCTCTCCAAACACTGCGAGACGGGACGCCCATCCACCCGAACCTCTCCGTGCGCCGGCCGCGACCACCCCAGCAGCAACCCCACCAAACTCGACTTACCCGCCCCCGAAGGCCCCACAATCGCTACATGCGAGCCCGCACCAATATCCACCGTAATGTTGCGCAGGATGGTATGCCCCGCCGCCCGCATGGTGACGTTATCGAGATGAATCGAAACCGGCGCCCGTTCCGCTTCCGCGACCTCCGCCAACGCAATCGGCTGCTCCTCCTCGAGCGCCCCCAGCGGCTCCAGCAGCCGCAGCGTCCGGTTCCGGTATGCCGGATACTGCCAGGCAATCTGCGCGATTTGCTGCCCAAGCACAGGCAAATTCAGCGCCCAATAAATCAGCAGGAGCACCGCCCCCGCCTCCGCACTCCGCGCCAGATGCAGAAACAACATCCCAGCCGCCAATCCAAAACCCACGGCAAACTGCGCCGCTTCAAACCAAACCGCAACCGTCTGCAAGCCCAGGCCGGCGTCAGCCCACCCCACCAGAAGTTCCCGATGTTCGCGCCGAACCGCCCGCTGCGCTCCGTGTACCTGAATTGGAACCAGTCCCAACAGCGCGTCCAGGTAGTAGCGAGACAGCGCCCCGCTATGCGTCCGCACCCGCAAATCCCGCTCGATAACGATAGGCTGTGCCAACAAAGGCAGCAGAAACGCCGAGAGAGCTGCAACCGCCGCCAACGGCGCCAACCGATGATCGAGCCATGCAATCCCAACCGCCGTAAGCGCCAGTTCCAGCGCCGCGCGCACCATCTGCCCGCCTAAGTCCGGCAGATGCCGAATCCGGTGAATCATGTGGCTACGCTCGGTCATGTCCGACATCAATCGGCTCTGGAAGTACCGGTCCGACAGTCGCGGGATCTTTTCCAGAAACGCCTGCCGCAGCCGTGTTTCCAGCCGCCGTCCCATGCGCAACAGGGTAGCGGTGACAGGCAGTTCCATAAACAGAAGCACAAACAGAAAAACCAACAGTACACCAACCGCCGCCAAGCGTTGTCCGGAAAGCCCCAACTCCCGGCTCAAATCAAGCAGCCCGCGAAAAAGAATCGCCTCCAAAATCACGCCACCCGCCGCGAGCAGGGAAGTGAAGAGCAACAGCGCAGGGGAAAACACTCCGTCCGCCCGCAACAGTCGCAGCAACTCTCGTCCCGGACGCGCCGGAGTCTCGCTCAGAGCCGCCGCAATTTCGGGCGAAACCTCCGCGGCCTCCCGCAAGTCACTCAGCGAAGCCTGCGGGAGCCGCCCGCTTACACGCAGCAAGACCGCGCCCTTCAGCTGTAACTCCCCTTCAGTCTCCGTAGGCCGAACGGACCAGTAGTCAGCCGGAATCTTGCTATCATCATCGCAAAAGCGGTCAATCAACTTGCGGCATCTCCGCCCAGGGCCAACCCCGCCGCCTTCAATCATGGCCTGTACAAGGCGCGCAGCCGCATCCAGTTGCGCCAATGATCGGCACGTAGGATCCGTCAGCGCAACCTTCAACAGGTTCTTTCCGTTAGCCCCAAGCCGGTCCAACCGATGACGAAACGCCGCTTGGGCCGTCGGTGTCCCGGCCCATTCCCGCCACGCTTCCGCCGGAACCCGTGTCTTGTGGACGTAAACTTCACGCAGAAACCTCTCGCAGGTAATCCACCGACGCCCCGTCGAAGGGTCCATGCATTGCAGCAGATTCCCGAGACGCCGCCAGACAACTTCGAAGTGCGTTGTCCCGTTTGGCAGCCTTACCACCACAATCGCCGGAAGCGTTTCGGCCTGCACCAGCAGAAAGTGATCCAACGGCAGCATCACCTGTTCCGCATCCAGGCCAAGCTGCCCAGCAACTTCTTCCAGAGTGTCGATCGAGGTCCCGTCAACATCGGTCTGGCAAGCCTCCCGCAAGCGTCCGTAACTCACGGAAACGCCAAACCCCTCCAGCAAACACTTCAACGAGGCAGGACCGCAGTCCATCGCCGAAGCTTGAACGACTTCTGGAACAAAGAAGCGGCGTCTCATGCGGAGGTCTTACTGGGGGTTGGCAACGGTACTCCTGGGCGCAGTGATCATTTGCCCCGCCGCCCGCAGAACAATCTGCGCCGGCGTCAACCGCTCAACTTCCACTTCCACCGACCCAGGCAACCCATGCTGCAGACTAATCGGCAACGACCCACTATTCGTCAGGTTGAATTCCACCCGTACTTTCCCATCGCGAATTTCCCCCGCAACATTGGAAACCACGGTGCCAATACTCCCATATTGCGTCCAAGGAAACCCATCCAAGCGCAGCCTCCCCGGCTGTCCCGGGTGAATCCGCCCCAAAGCATCGGAAGGCGCAAACTCCGCCACCGCGCGCAGCTTCCCATCCGGAAGAATTGCGCACAGTCGTTCCGTCTCGTCCACCACGCCGCCCGGCCGCAATTCAGCCACCTCCGCCAGTTTCCCCGAGATGGGCGCGCGAATCATCCGCCGCTCCACTTCATAATTCAGCCGGTCAATGCTGGCCCGCGCGGTCGCCTGCTCACCTTCCAATTTCCGAATGTCTCCCGCAAGGTTCTCCGCTTGCACCAGGCGGTCACTCTCTCTGGTCCCCTGGCCCTGCTGCAACCGGCTCGCCTCCAGCCGTAAACTCTCCGCAGCCTGCCGCCGGCTATCGGCTTCAAGCTGCCCCTGTTCATACTCCCGCCGAGGAATCAAGTCTTGCTTATGCAGTTGCTCCAGCCTTTTGGCTTCATCCGTCGCCAACCGCGCCAGCGTATCCGCCTCGCGCGACTTCGCCGCCGCTTGATCCTGCGCAATGCTCGACGTCTTTGCCTCCTGCCCTCGCGCCTGGTTCGTCCCCTTGACCTGCTCCTGCAAAGAAGTAATCTCGGATGTCAACGCCGTCATATGCGCCGTCTCCTCCTGCACCTGGAATCGCTCGGTCGCAGAATCCAGTTCCACCAGCAGGTCACCCGCGTGCACCACTCGCCCCAGCTGCAGGTTCGTCGTCACAACCCTCGCCAACACAGGAGACTGTACCGGCCGAATCTGCTGGTCGACCTCCAGCCTAGCCGTCGAAGTCACCTCATACCGAGGAATCGGCGCCACTAGAAACCACACCAGCCAAGCCGCCAACAGCAACCCTGCCAACGTCAGCGCCACCAACGACCCGCGGAACCCATCGTTAGCCAACGCTCGAGCCGTTCGCGAAAATGCAGTAGACATACGTGCTCTCCCGCGCCAGTTTCTAAGCGGTCTCTAAGAGAGTACCCCAAGAGGAGGCAAGACGCCTTCAGAATTGACATCCGGAAACCGGAAGGGCACGAGAGACGGAGTCAGAGGGAAGGGTGGTGTAAAAGCAAGGCTGTCATACCCGACCGAACCGTAGAGTCCTTATCTAACCATACTGCCGGTATCACAAGCTCTCAGCAATCACACCAGGCGTCGAACACGTACAACCCGCCCGCGCCTTGCTATCCTAGCCCGATATGCAAATCCGAGTCCTACAAGAAGAAGACGCCCGAGTCTTCTGGAACCTCCGCCTCGAAGCCCTCGAGACCGAGCCCCACGCCTTCGGCTCCTCCCCCGAGGAACATCGCGCTCTTACCATGGCGCAAATAGCCGAGCGAATCCGCCCAACCCCCTACGGTAGCTTCGTATCGGGCGCCTGGGATGAGGAAGGTCGCTTGGTCGGCAACATAGGTTTCCGCCGCGAGCCCCAAATCAAATCCCGCCACAAAGGCATGATCAGGGGCGTCTACGTAACCCCAGTTCATCGCGGAAAGGGAATCGCCAAGGACCTGCTAGCCGCTACGCTCGATCGCATCAAAACCTACCCCGACCTCCTCCAGGTAACCCTGGCCGTCTCCGCCGAGCAAAAATCCGCGTGGCAACTCTACCACTCCGTCGGCTTTCAGGAGTTCGGTCTGGAGCTCGCCGCCCTGAAAATCGGCGATGACTACGTCGACGAACACTGGATGGTCCTCCGCCTCCACGACTAACCTCATCGCGACGAGCTTTCTCCTTTTGTAAGACTGTCATTTTTCATTAGCCCGTGATTTTGAGCGGAGTGATAAATTTTAAGGACTGTCATTCTTGAGCGGAGCGAAGAATCCCCGCACTCTGCATTCCACCACACCGCCGAACCCTTTCTCCCTGTACCACCAGGCGTCGCAAGCCTCAGGCCCGAGCGGGCGTTCATCGAGGGTCGAGGAACGAGGGTTGAGCAACGAGGAACCACCCATTGACGCCCACCCCCTGAACACCTATATAGTGTTATCCCTTGGAGATTCTGGAACGAAATTCCTTTGACGGAATTTCCTCAGCAGGACCAAGCCCTCCGAAGTCTCCACCCGGCGCCAAACCCGGGCATCAGGGCCAGAGGTTCTATGACCGCTTTTTCGTCGCGCTCTCTCCTGTCTTTCTCGGTGCTCGGCACCATCCTAGCCACCGCAGCCCTCCAAGCCCAACCGGCCCCAGCTTCACGGGTACTCCAAGCCGTTGACAACAACGTCCGCATCACCCTCCCAGGCAACACCCACCCATTGGCCCGCCCAGAATTCGACCAAGGCGAAGCCCCCGCCGACCTGCCCATGAAGCGCATGCTGCTAGTTCTCAAGCGCAGCCCCGAGCAAGAATCGGCCCTTCTCTCCTTACTCGACAGCCAGCAAGACAAGCATTCCCCGAATTACCACAAATGGTTAACTCCCAAAGAATTCGGCACCCGCTTCGGCCCCTCCGATTCCGACGTCGCCGCCGCAAGCAACTGGCTCAAGTCCAGCGGCTTCCAAGTCGCCGAGCCCAGCGCGGGCCGCACCGTAATCGAATTCTCCGGCACCGCCTCCCTGGTGCAAGCAGCCTTCCACACGCTGATTCACAAGTTTGTCGTGAGAGGGAAAGAGCACTGGGCCAATGCAAAGGATCCCCAGATTCCTGCGGCTCTAGAACCGGTCGTGGCGGGTGTCCACTCCCTGCACAATTTCTTCAAACAACCCCAGATTGCCCAAATGAAGGAGGCACCGGCGATTTTTTCCAAGACCCCTGTCCCACACGTAACCTTCACAGATGGGAGGCATGCACTGGGGCCGCAAGATTTCGCGAAAATCTATAACTTTGGTCCGGCAGGGATCGACGGATCGAACACAACGATCGCCGTGGTCGCGCGTTCCGAATACAACGCCGTAGACCTTGGGGACTTTTACGGCCTCTTCAATATTGGCCGCGGGTTCCCCTCCGTCATTCTGAACGGAGCCACCCCAGGAGACCTTGGGGGCAACGAGGAAGGCGAGGCCATTCTAGATGCAACGTGGTCCAGCGCTCTGGCTCCAGGGGCAAACGTGGAATTCGTCGTATCCGCTTCAACTAACACCACGGACGGTGTGGACCTCTCCGAACTCTACATCGTCGACAACAATCTTGCGGATGTGATGACCGAAAGCTTTGGCTCCTGCGAAGCGGCCCATACTAGTACTGAAGCTGCGACGGCTGCCACGCTCGCGGAGCAGGCAGCGTCAGAGGGAATTACCTACACGGTCTCGACTGGGGACTCCGGTGCTGAGGGTTGCGACAGGCCTAGCTCCCCCTCCGCAGTCGGACCGGTTTCAGCGAGTCTCGCGTCGGCCACACCCTTTAACGTGGCGGTTGGCGGCACGATGTTTAGCGAAGGCTCCGGTAACTATTGGGGACCGGCGAATGGCCCAAACCCAACTGCCCTGTCTCATATTCCAGAGCAGGCTTGGAACGAAAGTTGCTCGGCAACGACATGCGGTAACAATGCAGCGCTATGGTCGGGCGGGGGCGGCGTGAGTCAGTTTTTCGCGAAGCCCTCATGGCAGTCCGGAGTTCCTGGAATACCCAGCGATTTGGCGCGCGACCAACCTGACGTCTCCTTGACTGCGGCCGCTCACGATCCCTATCTAGTTTGCTTCCAACTCTCCTGTTCCAACCAGAGGATATTCTTTTTCTCGGGTACGTCCGCAGCCGCGCCGTCGTTTGCCGCGATCATGGCAATGGTTGTTCAAGAAACTGGTTCGCGCCAGGGGCAAGCCAACTATGTGCTGTATCGGTTGGCGGCTGCGGATATTGCAGCTGGAAGGAAATGCAACGGCTCGGGCACGACACTACCCGCCAGTGCTTGCACATTCAACGACATAACCATCGGCAACAACGCTGTCCCCGGAGAAGCAGGCTTCGGCACGGCTAGCGGCAAGTATCAGAGCACAACTGGATACGATTTGGCGACAGGCTTGGGATCCGTGAATGTAACCAACCTGGTGAACAACTGGGTCTCCGCAACCTTTACTCCAAGTACGACGACTCTGATCAGCCTGTCTCCAGCAACGATCACGCACGGTGCTCCTGTGAATGTCCAGGTGAGCGTGACTCCGGGCACTGCCACTGGTGACGTTTCATTGCGCAACGGAGACCAACTCCAGCTTTCCGGCTCGGGATTCATCGATAAATTCTCCGTCATAGGAGGTTCTGCAACAGGAACAACGAAGCTGCTGCCAGGAGGTACTTATCACGTAGCTGCACATTATGCTGGAGACCAAACCTTCGCTCCAAGCGATTCTGCCCTGCCCGGAATACTTGTTACCGTCAACCCTGAGCCGAGCGCAGTGGCGTTTGTGGTCTCGACGATCGACTCGGCCGGAAATATTCTCCCGTATGGCACTCAGCCCTTTGGATCGGTTGCATATCTGCGAGCCGATGTCACAGGTGCCTCAGGAAATGGCACACCCAGCGGCACCCTCAATATCATCGATAACGGGTTGCTTTTCTCCGGCCAGCCCTTGAACAGCAAAGGCACCGCAACGACCGCTCAAGGGTATGCCTCGTTCCCCGTGGGACCCCATACCCTCTCAGCACATTACGCCGGAGACAGTGGCTTTTCATCCAGTAACTCGTCCAGCACTGCGATTTCTGTCACGAAAGCCCCAGTAACCAATTCTCTCGCCCTAAGCAGCACAAGCGTCGCAGAGGGCGCCATGGTCACCCTGATCGCGACCATCGCTACTGCCAGCTTTGCGGCAGGTCCTGGTGGCCCTGTAACTTTCTCAGCTGGAGGCACACCGATCACGAACGTTGCCAATCCGGCGCCTTTGCTCTCCGGTCCCGGCTCAATCAATATTCAGACCGGTGCGAACTCCCCGGCCGTCGGCACGGCCACGCTAGTTACCTCCCTCCCGATCGGCAGCAATGCCATCACAGCCCAATATCCTGGTGATACCAACTACAATGCCTCCGCCTCCGCCCCTGTCACCGTCAACGTTGTCGCCGATTTCGACTTTGCCCCAGCCTCCGCTCCCATCACCGAAACTCGGGGCTCTTCGGGCACCGCAACCTTCACCATAACCGGCCACACCGGCTACAGCAGCACCGTTAATTTCTCCGCCGCCTCCTGCACGGGCCTCCCAGCCGAGAGCGCCTGCACCTTTTCTCCCGCGTCGGTCGTCGGTAGCGGCAGCACCACGCTATCAATCAAGACAACAGCCCCAAAAACCGCCAGCCTCACCCCGCTGAATTTCTGGGCCACTGGCTCCGGACTATTCGCCGGCCTTTTCCTCCTAAGCTCCGCCTCGCGCCGCCGGAGATGGAGCGCCGTCCTCGCACTCGTGGTCTTCGCGTCCCTCACCACAATCACGGCCTGCGGCGGCAGCAGCGGCCCCCCACCCGATCCCGGAACTCCGCTCGGCACGTTTCCGGTCACAGTGAAAGCCGCCGATTCCCTGGGCGTGCTCTCCCACACCGCCACCGTAACCTTGAAGGTGCAGTAAACGAAGTAGCTACAGTAACGAAGACGGCGCAGTAGCTAAGAGGTGAAGTAACGCAACACATCACAGCGAACAAGGTGCAGTAGGGAAGACCCGCTCGTAAGACCCGTATCCGGAACGCGATTTTCTCTCTTGTTCCCACCCGGGTTCTTGGCCTGCGGTTTCCCCGCGCCGCGCACGGGCCTTGACCCGTGACGAATTCCACCCCCTCTGCTACACTAGGTTGGCACCATCTTGTGACAGAAGATCCGTCCCGGCTCCAACCGGACGACAGTGGGGACGTAGTTCAGTTGGTTAGAACGCTGCCCTGTCACGGCAGAGGCCGCGGGTTCGAGTCCCGTCGTCCCCGCCATTCCTTTCAAGCACTTGCAACCCTAACGTCCAGCAAATCAGGGGATGTTAGGGGACGATAAGCGTCTTTTCGCCGTAGCGGCTTGGCGGGATAACCCCTGCTTCACCGAGGGAGAGCGCGCCGCGATGGCGTTGTGTGAGGCCGTCACTCGGCTCAGCGACCGGCCGGATCCAATTCCCGATGAAATCTGGGAGGAGGCCGCGCTCGGCACTATGACGAACAGGCGCTCGCGGCCCTTACCCTCGCCATCGCCAACATCAACGTTCGGAATCGACTCAATATCGCAGTCCGGCAGGTGGTGGGTGATTGGAAGGGCTGAGCGCTGCTATCTTCTTCATCGAAAGAATCAGCAACGGCACCAATTCAGTCAGCGAATCGGCGGAGGCCACGGCGAGTCCCGTCCCCGCCATTCGTTCCGAAAGACTTGATCTCGACGAAACGATCGAGGGCGCAAAAAAGGCACGCTTTGCGCCCTCACCCATCTCCCCGTCGCCAGTCTTGAAATTGCCGAAGGGGAAATCCCCGGTTTGATTTAAGAGGCTTGTCATCCCGACCGAAGCAGCGGGATCGGCAGTGGATTTGGGCAATTGATTTAGGTAGTTGAGTTAGGCAGCTGATTTGCAGATTAGCTTTTGGGTGGAGCAGCGCTTCAGCACTGCAATCAACTTCATTATGAACTGCCGCTTTAGCCGCTGATGTAAGGTGGAAGATGCCGGAGCCTCTGATTCTCTTCTACGAAAAAAGGACAGGAGTTCACACGCCAGGCCAAACGCCCCGGCGATCGCATTAGCCGCCATAGTTCGCCACAACCCTCACAACCTTCAGGTTCGCATCAAGCTCCATACACTCGCCTGAGGTCGTGCCATTCTGATTCTTGTAGTAAAGCACCACGCTCGAAAGTCCCCACATCACGTCCAAAAGCTGAAAGGTAAGATTCGGATACGCCTCAAGTCCACGCTTGAAATAATCGCGCAATGCCAGATGCCCCCTGACAGCTCCAGACGGATCGTTCAAGAGCCTCGCCGCAACCGGTGATGTCAGAACGATCTCCGGCGCATAGTGGGACATGATGGCGTCAAGATCATGCGAATTCCATGCGCGCAACCAATCGCCCGCAAATTGTCTGACCTGAGATTCCGTGAGCATAATTCGGCTCACTTGCCCTGACCGGTATCAATCCTCAAAAACCGCGCTGCGTTGTTGTACAGGATGTCGCGTTTTTGCTGCGCGGTCAGGTAGTCCGCATTTTGAATGATGCTGATCGAATAGGCCATCAGTTTCGGCCACAGCAGTTGGTCGGTTCCGAACATCACGCGGTCCTCGAATCCCCCGTCTACCAGTCGCTCGATATAGCAATTCACTTCTTTGATCGGATAGCTCCAGATGAGTCCCGCAACGTCAACGTAAACGTGCGAGTTCGCCTGCAACAGCGTGAGCATATTGTCGATCATCGGATACCCAGCATGCATCACCTGAACGCGCAGTTTCGGATGCCGTGCCAGCAGTTCTTCCAGCAGCAACGGATTCCCCATCGACCCACGGAATTTCGGCGTCGTAATATTAGCCCGTCCCGAGCCGCCGGTACCCATGTGAATCGCCACGGGCACATCGAGTTCCTCGGCCAGAGCAAAGTAAGCATCAACAGATAAATCGCTGGGTGAAATGCCCTCATATTGCAGCCCAATCTCGCCCATCACTTTGAAGCCGCCGCCCGTGAAGTCTTTTCGCAACTCGTCAAGCGCGACGCGCTGCCCGGGAGCCACGTTTTGAAACGACGTGCCCGGGATAATCCTTCCAGCTCCGGCATCTTTCCATTTCTGGACGCTTGTCGGATCGCCAAACACAACCGCCGTGACGTTCAGCCGCTGCATCTCGGCTAGAACGTCTTTCATATATTCGCCCGGAGCGGCCGGATACAGCGCCGGGGTACATGGCTCTTTCACCCAACCGAAGGGCTCTTCCTTTTCTTTAGGGTCGGACGCCGTGAACTTCGACGTATTGGGGCACATCGGTGCGAGGCCAGGAAAGTTCGCGTCCATGGCGTGCACGTGAACATCGATCACCGGCGGAGCTTTGGCCTCAGTATTCTGTGCGAGACAAACCGTTGAGCAGAACGAAAGCAGTGCAACGCAACGCAAAAATCGCCCGACGGCGCCCGAGGACATTTTAGAGTCTCCTTTGCTCACACGCGTCATTTCGATTCGTCGGAGTTATACCACAGCTAAAGATATGCGTGTGCGCCCAACGGCCGTCAATAGGATGAGCGTCGATACACTGCCCTCTCGACTTCGACGTTCAGGTTTTTCATTTTCTCGGCAGGGTTGAAATCGATCTTCTTGGATCCCTCGGGTGTGTTCTTCCTGGCGTTCTGAAATGCCTCCTCGTTTCCAGGCCGCCGACATCATAATGTTGTCGCGGCTCTCGCCGTCTGTTCGTTCATAGACATAACCCTCAACAAATCCAGGCAGCGTCCTGAGATGAGCCGCTGACCGATGGACCTCTTCAGGAAACTTCGCCCTCGCTTCTTCGGGCACGATGAACTTGTCGATCAACACTGTTTCCGTTTGTGTTCCTTTCATGGTGACCGAGTAGAGCGTCATTCCCGCTCATTTCTGGATTAGTTACAAACCCCCACGACTTTCCGTATCGAAGAATGATTCTCAGCCGACTTGATCATGAAATCAGCCACATTCGCGCGCGAGATTTTGAAGCCGAAACGAGGCAAGTTGCCCTCGAGCGCACGGTATTGCCCCGTGTAAGGCTTGTTTGTGAGTTCCGGCGGGCGCACCATCGTCCAGTCTAGGTCGCTTTCCAAAAATCGTCGCTCCATCGCAGCGGCATCGGCCACAGTGCGGGGGAAGAACAATCGACCCAGAAGATATGCCGGCGGCACGACCGAATCCCGGAAGAGAAAAGCTACCGACTCCACGACAACTCGCCGGACTCCTGCATGGGACATGGCATGCGTTAGGGCAACGGCAAATTGCTCGAGAAGGTGCGACTCGGCTTTCGACACAGGCGCCCGCGGACCGAATCCCGAGAGAACCGCATCGTGACCCGCAACCACCCGAGCAAGGTCGGTGCTGTTCAGCAAATCTCCTTGCTGGATGGAGATGCAATCTTGGAAAGCCCTAAGTCGCTCAGGCGAACGAACCAGCGCCGTCACGGAATGGCCCCGTTCAATCGCCTGGCGAACCAGTTCGAGTCCGGTGCCTCCCGTGGCACCCAGTACGACAAGCTTCATGCGGCCGGGCGCTTCAGCACGGTCAGCCCTTCCGGAGTAGGGGTAAATTAGGCTCTTCATATTGGATATAGATAACTATACTGACTAAAGGATGCTATAATTCTGCGGTTGGCAAGAACAAGAAAACGTACCTACAAATCTCTGGTTCGCCAGCGCCAGGCCGGCGACACCCGTGTCCGCATCATCGAAGCTGCCCGCGCCCTCCTGCAAAGCGAAGGCTATGCCGGAATGACCATCGAAGGCATCGCACAGCGGGCGGAAGTCTCTGCTCAGAGCGTGTACGCCCTCTTTAAGTCGAAGACGGGGATTCTCATTGAGCTGCTCGATCAATCCACCTTTGACACCGAACACGACGACGCCGTACGGCGGGCGCTGAGTGCGACCGACCCTGAAACACGCTTGCGTCTCGCCGCCCCCATCGCCCGGCAGATTCACGACGCGCAAAGCGCAACCTTCGACTTGCTGCGGGGTGCAGGTGTGGTTGCGCCCGAACTGGCAAAATTAGAACAGCAGCGGGAAGGTCTGCGCTACGAAAGGCAGGAAAGAATGATCATTTCCTTGCGCGATGCGGGAAGGCTTCAGCCAGGGCTTGATCAAGTGACAGCGCGCGATATCTTCTGGATGCTTACAGGAAGGGATGTCTACCGGATGCTAGTGCGGGAGCGAAGCTGGTCCTCTCAGAAATACCAGGATTGGCTGGCAGACTCGCTCGTACACTCCTTGCTCACTCCACAAAGACGACGCACCTAGTTCGACGGCAGGGAAGCGAGTGGTCGCACCCCCAACCCTCACTCAACGTCTGCTAACCCCACGATCAAACAACTCCTTGCCGATGACCGACCGACTCCAAAGGCAAAGCGCCCGGCGAACGAAGCGTTCGAATATCCCGCATCGGCGGCTGTCCGAAGAAACGGCCGTATTCGCGATTGAATTGGCTGGTACTCTCGTATCCAACCTCAAAAGCCGCGCTGGCGGCGTCGAGACCATCCAAAAGCATCAGGCCCCGCGCTGCCTGCAACCGAAGCTGTTTCTGATACTGAAGAGGGCTCATCGCCGTCAACGCCCGGAAATGATGGTGCAGGGTCGACACGCCCATGCTCGCGGTTTCTGCGAGATCCTCGACCCGCAACGGCTTCGCGTAGTTGGCCTTGATCCACGCAATTGCCTTTGCCGTCCTGTGACTCTGATCTCCCAGCGTCGCAATCGCTCGAAGGCGTGCTCCCTCCGGCCCCCGCAGAATTCGGTAAATAATCTCGCGTTGAATCAGGCCGCTCAGAAGTGGAATGTCCTGCGGGGTATCCAGCAGGTCCACGAGCCGGCAACACGCACTCAGGAATTCCACGGTGGCTTCACCGGTCGCCATGGCGGGACTGTCAGCTGGCTTGTCAGCCATCCGAATCTCTTCCCGGCTGAGCAGTTCCCGAATCACCGGCATTTCCAGTTTCAGCGACATCGCGAGACAAGGTGTTGCTTCACTGGCCTCCATGATCTGGCTGACGATCGGCAAATCGACCGACGTCAGCAGGTATCGCGACTCACCGTAGATGAAAGTGGTTCGTCCGAGGTCCACCCGTTTTCGCCCCTGGGCTATCACCGTTACGCCCGGCTCGTAGGTCGCTGAACAAGGAGCGGTCGGAGCGATCCGCCGATGCAGCGTTACGCCGGGAATGTCCGTTGGCCGATTCTCTTCCGAGCCCATGAACAAGGCAATTTTGCGAGCCAGTTCGGCGCGCAATTCGCGCGCCCGGTTTGACCTGTTTGATTTTGACCTGTTTGATAAGGGAGAGGCGTTTGTACGCGCGTTTTTCACTCTAAGGGTTTCCTGGTACCTTGCCCTAAGATAGCCGCTGCTCTCCCGATACGGCAACAAATCCTCGCACCACGAGAGGAATAGGCAATAAATCGGAAGGATCGGGCTACCCCTTCCACAGCCTTTGCTCCTAATCTCGGCGTGAGAGAAACGATTCCGAGACCAACCCTTCGGAAGGAGAAACAATGCAAAAACGCAAACTGGGAAAAAGCAATCTAGAAGTATCGGCCATCGGACTCGGCTGCATGGGAATGAGCTTTTCCTACGGCCCGCCCAAAGACACGAAGGAGATGACCGATCTTCTCCACGCCGCGGTGGATCGCGGTATCACATTCTTCGACACCGCTGAGGTCTACGGCCCGTTCACAAACGAAGAACTCGTAGGCGAGGCCCTCGCTCCGTTCCGAGGCAAGGTGGTGATTGCCACGAAGTTCGGGTTTGATCTGAGTGGCAGAGACAATCGGCCGGGAGCGGCAGGCCTCAACAGTCGGCCGGACTTGTGCTGTCGCAGATAAGCCCACTCGGCGTTGGCGTCGTCCGCAATCCGAAACTGAATCCCAAAAAAACCGCGGCTCGCCGGTGTCGCCACATCCACATCCACAACGCCATCCCGCATCACAAAGTCCTTCAGAGTCGCCCCGCCCCCATTAAGAAGGAGGCACTTGCGCCCCTGATATTCCGCCGCCTTAGCCTCTCCCTCCAACTCCCAACGCGGCGAGTCCGCAGGAACAGAGAGCGTCTGCACCGTCTGCGAACGCGCGCCCGATTCAGAAAGAAGAACAAGACCACAAAGAGCGAGACACCGAAACATCACTGGCCTCCAGATGAAGTGTGCAGTGTTTCCGCCGCCCAAGCCGTCACCCCAGGGCTGCCGCACTTAGACGGAGATCGTCCTACAAAGTAGGCCGCAAATCCAAGGAACTTCCTACTATTTACCCGACGCTACCCCTCCGCCCGCCGTGGCATCCAAGGGTGCGATGGTCCCAGACCGTCGTGTAACCAACAAAGGAGGAAAAGCCATGAAAAAACTATTGGCGATCTGTTTCGCCGGGTCGCTACTGATGCTCGGTGCCGCCTGGGCGCAGGATGCCGCGCAGACGGACACCATGAAGAAGAACGACACCATGAGTGATACCAAGGCGAAAGCCGCCAAGGTCGCCGGCAAGATCAGCGATGACGGCAAGACTTTCGTTAGCGACAGCGACAGCAAAACCTGGGCGATCGAAAACCCCGAGGCTGTGAAGGGCCACGAAGGTCACCACGTGGTCTTGACCGCCCAAGTCGACGCCGACAAGAGCGAAGTCCATGTCAAGTCGTTGAAGATGGCCAAGGCCGCAGACGCGGCGAAGTAAACAAAACCGGCTTAAGCAAAACCAAGCTTAAGCAAAACCGGCTTCAGAAATATTAGTGCGAGAGCCCCGTTCGTGTCCGCCAAACTGCGGCAGGACGGGGATCTCTGCACGCCAGAAATCTACTTCCCCTGGAACTGGGCCGTCCGCTTCTCCAAAAACGCAGACGTGCCTTCCTTCTTGTCCTCCGTCGCACAGCAAACCGCAAACAACGTCGCTTCCAGAAACTGCCCCTCAGCCAACGGCATGTCCATTCCCTTGTTGACTGCTTCCAGAGCATACTGCACCGCCAAAGGCGCATTGGCCGCAATCTTCGCAGCAATCGCCTCCGCGCGCGCCATCAGTTCCGCAGCCGGAACCACCTCGTTCACCAAACCAATCCGCAGCGCTTCCTGCGCGGAAATCATCTCCCCGGCAAGCACCAGCTGCATCGCCACGCCCTTACCTACCAGCCTCGGCAGCCGTTGCGACCCGCCATATCCCGGAATGATCCCCAGCTTCACCTCAGGCTGACCCAGCTTGGCATTCTCGCTGGCCAGCCGCATGGTGCAGGCCAGCGCCAACTCGCAACCACCGCCCAGCGCGAAACCGTTGATGCATGCGATCACCGGCTTACCCAGGTTCTCGATCAGATCCAATACTGCTTGCCCGCGGGCCGCAAAAGCCTTGCCCGACACCGCATCCTGCCGCGCCAGCTCATTGATGTCAGCCCCAGCCACGAACGCTTTCTCGCCTCCTCCGGTCAGAATCGCCGTTCGCACGGCCGCGTCCTGCTGAATGTCGGTGAAGGCCGTCCGCAATTCTTCCATCGTAGCCATGGTCAAGGCATTGAGCGCCTTCGGACGGTTCACCGTCACATAACCGATACCGTTCTTCTTCTCGAACAGAATATTTACAAATGTCATGAGGTCCTCGAATAGGAGTATTGCAATCAACCCGCAAGCCCGGCAAGCTGCTAAGTCGTGTCCAAGAACCCAAGCACAGCCGCCGAGAATTCTGCAGCCGACTCCATGGTGAATAAATGCGCCCCGGCAAACTCCAGGTACCGCGCCCGCGGAATCAGCGCAGCCAGTGCCTGACCATCCGAAGGCGGGGTCACCGGGTCGCTCGCGCCGTTCACCAGCATTGGCGAAACCATCATTCCTGACAGCCCTTCGCGAAAATCCGCATCCCGCACCGCGGCACACCCGGCCGCATATCCATCAACGTCGATGCTTAGCAACACTTGCTCCATCGCCTGAATCGCCTCGGGCGACTTCGCATGAAAAGCAGGCGTAAACCACCGCTCGAGAATCCCCGGTACCACAGCCGCCATGCCCTCGCGCCGCACCAGTTCAATCCTCGCGTCCCAGCTCTCCTGCGTCCCAATTTTCACCGCGGAACTGCACGCAATCACTTTCCGAATTCGCTTGGGTGCGTTCTGCGCGAGCCAGAGTCCAGTCAACCCACCCAGCGACAGCCCGCAAAAAGACACAACCGGAATCGTAAGGTAGTCCAGCAAATCCAGCACGTCCCCCGCAAGTGCAGAAAGATTGTGAGGACCAGTGGGAAGGGAAGACTCGCCATGCCCGCGCGTATCGTACCGCAACACACGGTGGCGCTGGGAAAATTCCGCTGCCTGCGGATTCCACATACTCAAATCCGCGCCCAACGAATTCGAAAACACAACAACCGGCGCGTCCTCAGGACCCACCAGGTCGTAGTGCAACCGGACGCTTCTCAAATTGGCAAACGGCATAGCTCGAGAGTAACAACTAAGTATGGCTCGTCATCTAGACAAGAAAGGCCTGTCATCCCCGACCAAGTCAAGAAAGGTCTGTCATTCCGGCCAACGGGAGGAATCTGCGCTTGTTGAAGAAGCGTAATACCCTAATACTTCACAATCCCCGCAAACGAGTTAGCATCCAAACTAGCCCCACCCACCAAGCCGCCGTCAATCTCCACTTCCGACATCAACGCCTTGGCATTATCCGGTTTCATCGACCCGCCATACAAAATCCGCAGCTGCTCGGCGAACCCCGCCCCAAACGCTTCCTCAGCCTCGCCGCGAATCACCGCGTGCGCGCTAGCCGCGATCTGCGGCGTAGCGGTTTTTCCTGTACCAATCGCCCAAACCGGCTCATACGCCACAGTCATCTTCGCCGCTTTCTTCGCCGAAATTCCGCTAAATGCTCGCGTACACTGCCGCCGCAAGACATCGTCCGTCAACCCGGATTCGCGCTCCTCGAGCACCTCACCCACGCACACAATCGGAGTCAACCCAGCGTCCAGAGCCATTTCCAGCCTGCGGTTCACCGTATCGTCCGTCTCCGCAAAATACTGCCGCCGCTCCGAGTGCCCAATAATCACATGCGTGACGCCCACAGCTTCCAACATGTGCGCCGAGACCTCCCCCGTGAATGCCCCTTCCTTCGCCCAATGCACATTCTGTGCCCCCACGAAAACCGCCGACCCCTTCACCGCCTCCACTGTCGCCGGTAGGTCTACAAACGGCGGACACAACACAATCTCGTCCCGGTCATGCCCCGCCACCAGGGGCAAAAAGTCATGCACAAATGCACGCGCCCCCGAAGGAGTCTTGTGCATCTTCCAATTCGCGGCAATCAGCTTCTTACGCATGAAGTCCTTTCCAGTAGGGAACCGCTGGGGTTGGAGTTGATAGTTAGCTAAGGATTGTCATCCCGACCAACGCGAGGGATCTGCTTTTCCTTAGGCGTGACGGACGCCCCAAACTACGCCTTTTCGCCTAGCGCTTCCACGCCCGGCAATTTCTTGCCTTCCAAAAATTCCAGCGAAGCCCCGCCCCCAGTGGAAATGTGCGTAATCTTGTCCGCCACCCCAGCCTTGTGGACCGCAGCCACTGTGTCCCCACCCCCAGCAATCGAAACCGCGCCAATATTCTCCGCGACAGCCTCCGCAATCTTCATCGTGCCATTCGCAAACGGAGCCATCTCAAACACTCCCATCGGCCCGTTCCAGATGATCGTCTCCGCCATGGAGATCTCTTCGGCAAACAACGCAATCGTCTTAGGACCAATATCCAGCGCCATCATCTCCAACGGAATCACCTGACCCTCGCCAATCGCCATGGTCCGTGCAGTAGCATCAAACTTGTCCGTGACCACGTGATCGATGGGCAGCAGAAACTTGACCTTTCTGTCTTTCGCCTGCTGCAAGAGTTGCTTCGCCAGTTCCGCCTTGTCGTCTTCCACCAACGATTTCCCAATCGGCTGGCCCATCGACTTCAAAAACGTATATGCCATGCCGCCGCCAATAATCAGCGCATCCACTTTCGTCAGCAGGTGCTGAATCACGCCAATCTTGTCGCTCACTTTGGCGCCGCCCAAGATCGCCACAAACGGCCGCGCCGGATCGCGCATCGCCTTGCCCATGTACTCCAGCTCTTTCTGCATGAGCAATCCTGCCGCGGACTTCTGCAGAAACTTCGTAATCCCCACCGTCGAAGCGTGCGCCCGGTGCGCCGTCCCAAACGCATCGTTCACGTAGAACTCCGCCAGCTTGGCCAGTTCCTTCGAGAACCTCTCGTCGTTGGCTTCCTCCTCGGGATGAAAGCGCAAATTCTCCAGCAGCAAAGCCTGCCCGCGCTCCAGGTTGGTTGCCATCTCCAGCGCCTGTTCGCCCACGCAGTCCGGACAGAAACCCACGTTCTGGCTCCCGCCCATCTGCTTGTCGAGCAAGATCCGCAGCCGCTCAGCCACGGGTTTCAAGCTGTACTTGGGATTGACCTTACCCTTGGGCCGCCCCAAATGCGCGGCCAGAATCAACCGCGCTCCATGTCTCAGGGCATACTCGATCGTCGGCAAAGTCTCTCGGATTCGCGTGTCATCCGTGACCCGCCCATCTTCAATGGGAACATTAAAGTCGACACGCATGAACACACGCCGGTCGCTAAGTTCCAAGTCTCGAATCGAAAGTTTTGCCATAAAGAAAGACTTCTCCAACGACAACACTCGCATGGGGGAAGGCGCCCTCGCCTGCCCAGCCAAGCCCCGCTCGGCTCCGGGTTCAGCCTCTCGACCCTACAGCCCCTTGCTGGCCAAGTAGCTGATCAAATCTCGCACCCGGCAAGAGTAACCCCACTCATTGTCGTACCACGCAATCACCTTCACGCAATTCCCAGCCACTACACGCGTCATCGGCGCATCGACGATGGAAGACAGCGGATTCCCCTTGAAGTCGCTGGAAACCAGCTCATTCTCCTCAAATCCCAAATAGCCCTTCAGCGGCCCCGCCTCGGAGGCCTTCTTCAGCGCCCCGTTAATTTCCTCGACGCTGGTCTTCTTCTCGACAAACACCACCAGGTCCACCACCGAGACGTTCGGCGTAGGCACGCGCATCGCGAACCCGTCCAGCTTTCCCTTCAATTCCGGGATCGCCAGATACACCGCCTTCGCCGCACCCGTGCTGGTCGGAATCATCGACAACGCCGCCGCCCGCGCCCGCCGCAAATCCTTGTGCGGGAAATCCAGAATCACCTGATCGTTCGTATACGAGTGAATAGTCGTCATCGTCCCGCATTGAATCTTGAACTCGTCGTTAATCACCTTCGCCACAGGGGCCAAGCAATTCGTGGTACACGACGCATTCGAAATAATGTTGTGCTTCGTCGGGTTGTACGCCTCATGGTTCACTCCCAGCACAATGGTGATGTCTTCGCCCTTCGCCGGCGCCGAAATAATCACCTTCTTCACCGACCCGCGCATATGCTTCTTCGCACCCTCGGCATCGGTAAAGTGCCCAGTCGACTCCACCACCACCTGCGCCCCAGCCGACGACCAGTCCAGTGCCCCTGGATCCCGCTCCTTAAATGCCTTAATCTTCTTGCCGTCGACTTCAATAAACCCGTCCCCAGCCTTGATCGTCTGCTTCAAATTCCCCAGAATCGAGTCATACTTCAGCAAATGGGCCAGCGTCTTCGTGTCGGTCAAGTCGTTGACCGCGACAATGTCCACGTTCGGGTCGTTCAGCGAAGCCCGCAGGACATTCCGTCCAATGCGCCCGAACCCATTAATGCCAACCTTCGTAGCCATGTACATCCTCCAGTGCCTTATGAGTGTTTGGAATATGTGCGAACTGTAGATGGTAGCAGGGTAAGCGGATAGCAGCAACGCGCCACCCCACGCGCCGGGGCCAGAAATTCACTGCATCAATTTTTTCGATAGACTCACTACAGGCCTTCTAATCGCGGCGACAATTCCGCCATCCCAACCATAAAACACACTTGTCACTTCGACCGACCGGAGAGTATCCCCCTAATTCTCAACCTGGCCTCACCCTGGAAGTCTTACTCAGAGTGCAGCCAAAACGCTCCCGCGGTTGAGCATCAAGGCAGGCGTCATCTCAACCAAGACCTCTCGCCGGCTCCATACAGAAGGCAATCCCCCGACAACCAATACTTCCTGGCCGTCGAATGCGCCGCCGACGAAAGTCTCACGCTGCGGCAGAGGAGAAGCCAGCCCCCCTAATCTCCGACCCCGTTATGCGCTGACGGCCCTACCCAAAGATTTCCGCACCCCCCACCGACCCAGAATCTGCCGCAACACCACCGAGTCCCTCGGCAACAACGTATAGATTGCCCCGTCGGTGGCGAACCGCACCCTCCTTAAAGCGTCGCGTACCCGCGCCCGTCCTCCGTCGTCAGCCATGCCACCCGATGCTGGTCCATCTCCGGCGGAATTAGTTCGCGCATTGGGGCGCCGACCTCATCGAAGGCGGTTATTCTAAGTGTTCTCGGACTCGCGCGCGATTGCCCGAAGGTATATGCTTATGCCAGAATCACATTTATGCGCAACTGGATGCGTGACCGACTTATGAGACGCAAAAAGAAGGACGGGGACGCCGAAAAGGCCTCCTCCGAACAACCGAAACAAGCCCCTCTACAACCCGATTTCTACGATGCGCCGGCCTCTTCCGACGTCCCAGCCGCGGACACCCACGATAACACCGGGAACCCGGCCAGCGACGAAGTCCGTGAGTCCGCTGCCAGCCGTCCGGCGGCGCCCGCATTGCCGCCCATCGATGACGATAACCGCTGGAACCGCATCGACGCTGACCCTCTGCCACCCAGCCGCACACCGCAGCGTTCTTCCTTCGAACGTCCGCCCCGCCGCCACGCTCCTCAGCGCTCCGCCGCACCTCGTCCGCCACGCGTCGCGGCTGCTCCCGACGCATCAGAGACCTTTCCCGAACGTCCCGTGCAGTCCGCAGAAGGCCGGGAAGGTGGGCCAGGTCGTGGCCGCCGCCGCCGGGGCCGCCGTGGACGTGGCCGCGCCAAGCCCGCCGAGGCGATGGACGCTTCTGTGCAAGCGCCTTTGCGTCCTAGTTCGATGTCCGATCCAACTACGGATCCCGAGTCCGCGCCGCGCTCAGTAGCTCGCCCCGTCACGGTTACCAGTGATCCCGCCGTCCCCAAGAAGTACAAAGGCGTCGTCGTTCTTTCGATCGGTCTGCCCGGTTCCGGCAAAAGTTCCTGGTTCAAGCGCAACAACATCACTCCGCTTTCCAGCGACCTCCTGCGCGGCTTGCTCTTCGATGACCCCAACGAGCAGCGCTTCCAGGACCTCGTGTTCTCGAACCTGCGCTCGCTATTGCGCGCCCGCCTCGTAGCCCGCCGTCCCATGAACTACGTCGACGCCACCAACCTCTCGCCGCACGAGCGCCAGGGCTGGATCAAACTAGCCCACGACTACGGCTACGAAGTCCACGCCGTCTATTTTGACGTCCCGCTCGAGGTCTGCCTCGATCGCAACCGCAAACGCCAACGCGTTGTGGCCGAAGACGTAATGCGCCGCATGAGCGCCAAGCTCCAGCCCCCAACGTTCGAGGAAGGCTTCACGAAAATCACAAACGTCCGCGTGAAGAAAAAAGAGGGTGAGGACGCCCCACCCGCTGAAGCAGCCACCGAAGTCCTCGACCTCGCCGCCTCGTCGTCCGAAACACCAGAAGAAATCGGCGTCGCCACCGAGACCATCGAATAGCCACCGAGGGACGCGACCACACTACGTGTACCAGTGCACGTACGTTGCTAATCCTAGCAGGAGCACAAGCCACCACAGCACGAGCACACTGCGCATCCACTGTTTGTATCTCGTGATTCGGAATCGCCGCGGCAAAATGTTCGTGCCCGCGGCAAGCAGGATGTACAGCGCTCCGATTTCCGTGGCCATCCCTAGCGCCGCGTGCGCCGTGGCCAGCCCATAGTAAGCCCTCCCAAGTCTGACCGGGATCTTCGGACTCACCCGAGACCGGAACGATGGAAGCATCACCAAGAGAATGACCGCAAGATTCAGCAGCACGATGGCGCCCTGGCACAATGCGTGTAACTGGAACCTGTTCCTGCGTGCGAGCCCCGCTCCTAAGAGCAGCGCCAAGCCCATCCCGATCTCAAGGAGCAGCACCACATCGGCGCAACGTGGAGCCGCTGTCCCAACGAAGCCTTGGTTCGCTTGCATTTACCCCTCCCGACGGTCGTGCCTTCGATATATGCAGAAACCTGTCGGGAAGGTTTTTATTCCGTGCCGGCTCCTAATTTCCCCAGCTTGCGAAATTTCCAAACATAGGGCAATCTATGCTCCCGAGGAGAGAACATGACCATCGACATCGCGCACATCAAAAACCCCGCCGCCGGATGGGACATCACCACATCCATCGCCACCACGGCAAAGGCGGAAAAGGTCACCCACGTCCGCATTCAAATCAACGGTTTCCCGGAATACGACAAGGACATCGATCCACACGCGGATTTCTGGAACAACACCCTCATCCAACAAGGCGTTTACCCCGGCGAGAACCGCGTCGTCGTCACCGCCGCCAACAACAAAGGCGAGGACACCGTCGCCATCAACGAGTGGAGCTAGCCCCAGACCTCTGATCTCTTCATCCCGTTTCCGACAGCGTTAGCCCGCCCGTGGCCGGCCAAATGGTCTAAAGATTTCGCCCAAACTTCCGGAACTGCACCGCGTCTACCGATGTCGCCACGCAAGTACGCCTACCCTCGCTTAGGTCTGTTTCTCGCTGTTTCGAATCCATAAGGAGAATTTAGCCTGAAGCGCTCTTCCGATCTGCCTGGGAAGCTGTCCGAGCGTGCGGTAGTTGCGGTCCCTCTGCTTGCCATCGTCGGAACGAATATGTCGGAACGAATATTCAGAGTCTGGGTCAATCGCTGAATCAACCTCCGCGTCCTGCGTCTTCCGAGCCGACGAGACGCTGGAAAGGTGGCACGACATCGGCAACAAACTCGTTCCCAGGGCCCAGGATTTTCCTCAAGACAAGTACGATTACAAGCTCAAAAAGGACCAGCGCACTTTTGCCGACAGTCTTCTGCACCTCGCGGCAGTCGACTACGATCTGAGGCGCTCCACTTCCGGATCAACCATCGGACCCGATTTCGCCAAACATATTGCAGACCGCGGAGAACAGCCAATCCCTCCGCCTGAACCTAGCGACATTTGCCGTCGCCCACGCCTTCGATCACTACGGACAGATAGCGGAGTATTTGCGGATGAACGAAATTGTGCCGCCAGCGAACGCGCCCTAAGGCGTAACCAGCGCAGCACCCGTGGGCGATCTGCCACGTGCGGAGAGAGCGGAAGACGCTGGAACAGCGCTTGCGCGAAATCCCTACTTCGCTGCTGCCTTGGATTTAACCCATCCGCCGAAAGCGGTTTGCCTCAACGTATAGCCTTCGCCAACCAACAGGGCACCGCTGGCAAGCTGGGCGCTGCAAGCTTCGCAGAGCACGGCTTGCCCCTTCTCCACGCTGCCCTGATTCCCGGGTTTGTGCTCACAGTGGAAAGCCCCGCGTACTTCTGCACATTCCGCAACTTTAATAGAGTCAGCCATGCCCAAAAGATAGCCCGGCCCCGCCTGCAGGACCAGATTACGGTGGTCGTCGAACGGCCGGGGGCAGGTGTCGCTCCCGGCCAACTTGCTGTTCGAGGTCGCTCTACGGGGAGCGGACCAGGAAACCGCCGTGTGCTATTGGAGCGCCCCAAAGGGATGGGAATTCACTGCCGATGTTGCAGTTCCCTCATCCCCGGCCCGCACCTCCAGCCTCAATCGCCCGCGAAAATCCAAGAATTCAGCGCCCCAACCCCTCGAGGGTGCCCTATTCGAGCCCTGTTTGGCTTGCCTGGGTGGCTTGTCTCGCGCAGTCCGCAAGCCATGAGTCTGTCTATACTTTCAGGTGACCTTCGCGTTTCCACCGCATCTAAACATCAATGGTTTACGTGCTATACTTCCTTGAAATCGTGGCGTTTTGGGGCTCCCTTCTCCCGCCACACCTAACGAGGTCTTTCCGACATGCCTAGCCGTTCCCGGCGCTCGCTCGTAGTCGTTCCTATGGTTCTCGTGCTCTGCGGTCTTATCGGCGTTGTTTTCGCCCAAAAAGAGACTGCCCCCTCCGCCAATTCCGAGGGCGATGTCAGCAACAGCCTGATGAGCTTTACCCAGGTGTACCGCGTCATCGAGCAGAACTACGCCGAGCCCGTCAACGCCGACAAGGCCATTTACGACGGCGCCATCCCCGGCATGCTCCACGTCCTCGACCCGCACTCCAGCTTCTTCGATCCCAAGCAGTACTCGCTGATGCGCGAGGAACAGCACGGCAAGTACTACGGCGTCGGCATGACCGTCGGCCCGCGCAACAACAAAGTCATCGTCATCGCCCCGTTCTTTGGGACGCCCGCCTTCCGCGCCGGCATCCACCCCGGCGACATCATCATCGCTGTGGACGGAAAGGCGGCCGACAACCTTAGCACCAGCGACGTAGCTGACATGCTCAAAGGACCCAAAGGCACCACGGTTCGCATCACCATGCTCCGCGAAGGCTCCGAAAAGCCCCTCGAATTCGCCGTGATCCGCGACGAAATCCCCCGCTACTCCGTCGACCTCCACTTCCTGATCCGCCCCGGCATCGGCTACATGCACGTGACCAACTTCCAGGAAACCACCGAGCATGAAGTAGCCCAAGCCCTCGACGAATTCGGCGACATCAAAGGTCTGGTCCTCGATCTCCGCCAAAACCCCGGCGGCCTCCTGAACGAGGGTGTAGGCGTCGCCGACAAGTTCCTGAAGAAGGGCCAGGTAATCGTAAGCCACCACGGCCGCGCCTCCTCTGAAAAGCGCTACTACGCCACGCACGGCAACGGCGGCAAGGACTACCCGCTCGTAGTCCTGGTAAACCGTGGCACAGCCTCCGCCGCCGAAATCGTTTCCGGAGCCATCCAAGACCACGACCGCGGCCTAATTGTAGGCGAGACCACCTTCGGCAAAGGTCTAGTCCAAACGGTCTACAACATCGCCGAAAACACCGGCCTAGCCCTAACCACCGCCCGCTACTACACCCCCTCCGGCCGCCTAATCCAACGCGACTACTCGTCAATCTCCCTCTACGACTATTACTACAATCATGAAGGGGAGGATGGTGGGCCCAACAGGGAAGTTAAGCTTACCGATGGGGGAAGGACAGTGTATGGGGGTGGGGGGATTACGCCGGATGTGAAGATTCCGCCGGTTAAGTCTACGCACTTGCAGGAGTCGTTGTTGCAACACTATGCGTTCTTTAACTTTGCCAAGCACTATACGGTTTCTCATCATCCGGGGAAGGATATGGTTGTGGATGAAGCGTTGCTGCTGGAATTCCGGAAGTTTTTGGATGACGACAAGTTGACCTTTACCGAGCCGGAGTTCGGTGAAGTGGTGGACTGGGTAAAGGCGAATATCAAGGCGGAGATCATGACGGATCTCTATGGGCAGGAAGAAGGATTGAAGTCCCGGGCGGAGTGGGATCCGCAGATTAACAAGTGTCTGGAACTGCTGCCGAAGGCCAAGGATCTGGCAGAGAATGCCAAGCGCGTGGTGGCGGAGCGGCAGGGGGTTTCGAGTTTGGTGCGGTAGTGGCTGTCGGCCGTCGGCTCTCGGCTGTCGGCAAAGGCAAGTCGAGGGCTGCGAACGGCGATGACTGGGAGCCATGTTCTTTGGAGTCTCGCCGCCATAGTTGCGCTGATCGCCGGGGTTACGGACTGGCGGAGCCGGCGGATTCCGAATTGGCTGACCGTGCCTGCGGCGGCTTTGGGGTTGATTCTTAGCACAGTTTGTTTTGGTTTGCCCGGGGCGAGGTCATCGCTGGCGGGTCTTGGTCTGGCTATGCTCCTGTTATTTCCCTTTGTGGCTTTGCATGCGTTCGGGTTTGGGGATTGGAAGCTGGTGGGGGCTTCGGGGGCGATTCTTGGCGTGGATAGGCTGTGGCAGGTGTTTTTTGTGGCGGCGCTGGTGAATGCCCTGATCGCGCTGGGCATGGTGATTTGGCAGGGGCGGTTGGGGCAGACGCTGGGAAATGTTGGGCGAATATTTTGGGCGATTGCGCGGTTACAGCGGCCGGACCGCTCGATTTCACTGGAGAATCCGGAGACGGCGAAAGTGCCGTTTGGAGTCGCCTGGGCACTGGCGCTGGTGGGGTGTGCCGGTGCAAAATTGTGGGGAGTGTAGATCGGTTCACCACGGAGACACGGAAGGTACGGAACTGGGCGTGCCCGGAGGACTGAAGTGAGCTTCTGGCAATGTGGAGCCATCGATGGGCTGTGGGCACGAGTCGGGAAGAAACTGCGGCGGGTGTGGTTGGACTGCTCGGCGGCGGAGATTGCCGAAGCGGCTGTGGTGTTGCCGATCGTGTTCATGCTTATTTTTGGGATCCTACAGTTTGCGCGTGTGTACATGATTTATTCGACAATGGAGCGCGCGGCTCTGGAAGGGGCGCAGGCGGCGGCGGGTGCGTCCTGTGCGACGTGTGGGAACGCTTCGCTGGACCCATCGCAGGTTGCAACTACGATGCAGGCTGTTTTCATCACAGCGCATATTGATTACTCTGCGATTACTCCCCCGACGTCCGTGCCGGCGCTCAAAGCCTGCACGCTGCCTGGCCCCGGCGCCCTGGTGGGGTGCGAGACGCCTGTGGGATCTCCCAACGTTTGCGTACAGAGGAACGTTGTTCTAGGGACGGCGACGAGTGGTTCGCCAGTATGCGGCGCGTCGGTGAGCTTTATTTATCCCTATGGATTTTCGTTGCCCTCGGTTACGACGACGCCACCCTATGTTTCGCGCCGGACCTACGCGTTCAAATTGCCGGTGCAGGCCCGCGTCAAAGGTGAAAACTGATGCGCCGGTGGCGGTTTTCCGAGCGCGCGGCGGAGGGCGGAGCCACGCTGGCGGAGTTTGCCTTTACGTTGCCGCTGCTGGTGGGCCTGCTATACGCGGTATTTGATTTTGGCGGGGCGCTGAGTCTGAAGCAGAAATTGGGGAGCGCGGTGTACGAGTGTGCGCGGGCGGGAGCGAGCCAGAGCACGGGGGATTTGTCGAATGCGAATGTGGGGACGAACGTGAGCGGATCGGTCGCGAATCTTCGGGATACGGTGGCAAATAGCCTGCTGAGTGCGGGGGTGAGTGATTGCGGCCTCTTGGGAGGAGGAGTGCTGGTCCCGACGCCGGCTGCGTTCCGGTGGGTCTACAGTGCAAATACGGGGTGCCCCGGAACGCTGAAACTGACGATAGAGCGGCAGAATGTAGTGCCGGCGGCAAGCTTAGGAGTTACGGTGCAAGTGATCTACACGCATGTGGTTCTGGAGTATCCGTTCCAATGGCGCTTGGCTAAGGTGATTCAGTTGGTGAGTCCGGGAGGGACGTTTCCCGGATCCACGCTCATCAAGGTGGATGCTGCGATGCCGAATCTAAATTAGAGACTTTGAGCGCAGGGTCCGTAACGACCCCTTGCAGAGAAAGTTCCCGCCCTTGTCACCCAGAACGGGGCGAGGATGGGCACCCTGGAGTCTTCAGGAGTCAGCTTTATGGATCGATTGTCCCGGTTTCACACACGTCGCCGCGAGCGGGGGATCACGCTAGCGCTGGTGGCCATCTCAATTTTTGCGCTGTTCGGGGTGGCGGCTCTTTTGATTGATGTGGTCACGCTGTATGTGGCCAAAGCGGATGCACAGCGGGCGGCCAATGCGGCGGCGTTGGCGGGAGCCAAGGCTTTGGTGGATGGTGGAGTTACCGCTGATCCAACCAATTCGGCGTCGAAATGGGGTGCGGCTTGCGCCATGGCGACGGCGCAGGCGCAACAGATTGTACTCGCGAGCAGGATTGGCGGTGCCGCGGCAACGCTGCCAGTCGGCAACGTTTGCTATGGGAGCCACGTCATCCTGCCGTGTGCGGCGGTATGCCCGACCATCGGCAGCGCTGGCACGGGCTTCGGTGTTAATCCCCAAATCGGTGTTACGCTCCAAAGCGCTCCGCTGCCGCTGTTTTTCGCCAAGATTCTGGGGCGGGCGGCGGCTACGGTTTCCGCTAGTGGAGTGGCGGAAGGATTCAATTCCTCCGGGACGAATGTTCCGGTAGCGAGCCGGGGTGTGATGCCATGGCTCATCCCGAATATTGATCCTCAGCACGGTGGCACGATGATTGACACGACTGGAACAGCGACCGACGGCCGAATCGTACTGCCTGGCCCGACGGGGATTATTGGGGAGCAGATTACGTTGAATATGGGCTGCCTCCCAGGAGGTTGCGCCGCGCTGACGGCGCCGAATCCAGTGGTTGGTCCTCCCGCGACGAGCACGTTCTACCCGATCATCCTGGCGAATCCCACAGCTATGGGGCCATCTTGTTCGGCGGCCGCGACGAGCTATGAGAGGAATCTGGTGGTGAGTAATCCGACTTCTGTCGCCTGTGGGGCCACGGCGACCGTGGATGCCACGGTCGTGCCCACGGCGGCGGCCAACCAGTCGGAATTGGACTGCCGGATTGGTGCATCAGGGCCGGGCCTCAATCAGAATCAAGATACGATCGGTCCGGCTTTTCCTTTCCAGATTCGGGCTGGGGATAACAATCCTCTGGTGTCGAACGCGTCCATTGGCTCGTCGGACGTGATTTCGACAAGCCGGTCGGTGGTGACGATTCCGGTCTACAACGCTGGGGCCAGCAGTCCCTACCTTGCGCCCGGAGCTCCTGTGATTATCGGATTTGTGCAGGCGTTTGTGGAGAGCACGATCGGGGGAAATCCAACGATCCAGATCACGAACGTTTCGGGTTGCAGCGCGACTGCCCAGCTTGCGAGTCCCGCCGTGGGTAGCGACGGGGAGAGCGCGGTGCCGGTGCGCTTGATTCATCAATAGGCGAGCAGACCTGGGCATATACGATCTGGGCGAATTAGGGCGTGGACGACGAGTCCTGCAACGAACAAGACCAGGCGGGCAGGACGACCGCGCCACACCAACTTTAAGTACCCGAACTTAGAACCCACACTCGGTTGACAGCGGGCTGAGGGGCGTTATACCTTCGCCGATTCTGTCCTGTCCAAAACCATGCGACATAAGCTGGAGTATGCGTTGTTGTGGGTGGTGGTGCGGGCGCTGGGTCTGCTACCGAGGGGGATAGCGCGCGCGGTGGCGATTGGGTTTGCTCTGGCGGTTTACAGGGTGTACGGGCGCCTGAGGAAAGTTGGGCTGCGCAATTTGG
>Ga0137418_10000381_pt1 | contig 39112 bp, 37 predicted proteins | sample CZODoug3_1_2_16f_FD_122242 | JGI IMG/M metagenome (GOLD analysis project Ga0137418, IMG submission 122242) | Vadose zone soil fungal communities from Angelo Coast Range Reserve, California, USA - CZODoug3_1_2_16fungal (Hybrid Assembly) | ecosystem: Environmental > Terrestrial > Soil > Vadose...
CGGCTGATGAATGGCGTCGAGAGGCTCACGGCAGGGCGCCTTCCGGGGCGGTCCCGGATTGGCCGGCCGCGCCGCTCAGGCGGGCGGCCAGCCGGTCGAACCACAGATAGATCACCGGCGTGGTGAACAGGGTGAGCACCTGGCTCACCAGCAGGCCGCCCACGATGGCGACGCCCAGCGGGTGGCGCAGCTCCGAGCCGACGCCGGTGCCGACCATCAGCGGCAAGGCGCCCAGCATCGCCGCCATGGTGGTCATCAGGATCGGCCGGAATCGCAGCAGGCAGGCCTGATAGATCGCTTCGCGCGGCGATTTGCCCTTGTGACGCTGCTCGTCGAGCGCGAAGTCGATCATCATGATGGCGTTTTTCTTGACGATGCCGATGAGCAGGATGATTCCGATGATGGCGATGATGGTGAGGTCGTCGCCGGCGATCATCAGCGCCAGCAGCGCGCCGATCCCGGCCGATGGCAGGGTCGACAGGATCGTGAGCGGATGTATGAAGCTCTCATACAGCACGCCCAGCACGATGTAGACGGTCACGATGGCGGCGAGGATCAGCAGCAGCTCGTTGGTGAGCGACGACTGAAAGGCGAGCGCCGCGCCCTGGAAATTCGTGATCACGCTCTGCGGCACGCCGAGCTCGGCCTGCGCCTGCTTGATCGCCGTCACGGCCTCGCCGAGCGAATAGCCGGGAGCGAGATTGAACGACACGGTGGCGGCCGGGAACTGGCCGAGGTGGCCGATCTGCAGCGGCGCCGTCTCCTCGCGCACGCGCGCGACGACGTTCAGCGGCACCTGGCCGCCGCCGGTGGAGGACGGCAGATAGATCGTGGAGAGCGAATCGAGCGAGGCCTTGAGCTGCGGGTCGGCCTCGAGGATCACGCGCTTCTGGTTGGTGTTGGTGAAGATGGTCGAGACGATGCGCTGGCCGAACGCGTCGTAGAGCGCATTGTCGATGGTCGCGGGCGTGATGCCGAAGCGTCCCGCCGTATCCCGGTCGATGTCGATGTAGGCCGAAAGTCCGCGCGCCGAGAGATCGGTCGCCACGTCGGCGAGTTGCGGCAGACCCTCGAGCTTGTCCATGATGCGCGGCACCCATTCGGAGAGCTCCGCCGGATTGGCGTCCTGGACGATGAATTGGTATTGGGTGCGGCTGATCATGACGTCGATGGTCAGGTCCTGCACGGGCTGCATGTAGAGCGTGATGCCGCCGACCCGCGCGGTCGTCTCCTTGAGCCGGCGGATGACTCCGACGATGTCGGTCTTGCGCTGCGCGTGGGCCTTGAGATTGATCAGGATGCGGCCGCTGTTGAGGGTCGTGTTGATGCCGTCGACGCCGATGAAGGACGACAGGCTGTCGACGTCCGGGTCCTTGAGAATTTCCTGCGCCAGCGCCTGTTGGCGCTCGGACATCGCCCGGAAGGAGATCGACTCCGGCGCCTCCGTGATGCCCTGGATGACGCCGGTATCCTGGGTCGGGAAGAAGCCCTTCGGAATCGCGACATAGAGCGCGGCCGTGAGCACGAAGGTGCCGAGCGCCACCATGAGGGTCGCGGTCTGGCGGTCGAGCACCCAGGTCAGCGCGCTCGCATAGCCGCGGACCAGGGCGTCGAACCACTCGCGATTCCAGCGCTGGAAGGCGTTCTCGCGCTGCTCCGCGGCCGGGCGCAGCAGCTTGGCGCAGGCCATCGGCACCAGGGTCAACGACACGACCGCCGAGATCAGGATCGTCACCGCCAGCGTGACGGCGAATTCGCGAAACAGCCGCCCCACGACGTCGCCCATGAACAGCAGCGGAATGAGCACCGCGATGAGCGAGATCGTGAGCGAGATGATGGTGAAGCCGACCTGCTCGGAGCCGATCAGGGCGGCCTGCTCCGGATCGTCGCCTTCCTCGATGTAGCGCGAGATGTTCTCGATCACCACGATCGCGTCGTCGACCACGAAGCCGGACGCGATCGTGAGCGCCATCAAGGAGAGATTGTCGAGGCTGAAGCCGAGCATATACATCGCCCCGAAGGTGCCGACCAGCGACAACGGCACCGACAGGCTCGGGATGATGGTGGCGCGCGCGCTGCGCAGGAAGACGAAGATCACCAGCACCACGAGCAGGACCGCGAGCGCCAGCTCGATCTCGACGTCGCGCACCGAGGCGCGGATCGTCACCGTGCGGTCGGTGAGCACCGCCACGTCGACGGCGGCGGGCAAGGACTGCTCCAACTGCGGCAGCAGCCGATAAATTCCATCCACCACCTCGATGACGTTGGCGCCCGGCTGGCGCTGGATGTTGAGCACCACCGCCGGGACCGTGTTCATCCAGGCCGCCAGATACTCGTTCTGTGCGCCCTCGACCACGTTGGCGACGTCGATGAGATGGACAGGCGAGCCGTTCTTGTAGGCGACCACCAGATTGCGGTACTCGTCGGCGCTCCTGAGCTGATCGTTGGCGTTGATCGTGGTGGCGCGGGTCGGGCCGTCGAAATTGCCCTTCGGGGTGTTGACGTTGGCATTGGCGAGCGTGGTGCGCAGATCGTCGATGTTGAGGCCGTAGGCCGCGAGCTTGCGGGTATCGGCCTGCACGCGCACCGCCGGCCGCTGCCCGCCGCTCAGGCTGACCAGCCCGACGCCCGGCAGCTGGGAGATTTTCTGCGCGAGGCGCGTATCGGCGAGTTCCTGGACCTGCGTCAAGGGCATCGTCTTCGAGGTCAGCGCCAGGGTGAGCACGGGAGCGTCCGCGGGATTGACCTTGGCGTAGATCGGCGGCGCCGGCAGATCGGAGGGCAGAAGGTTGCCGGCGGCGTTGATCGCGGCCTGCACCTCCTGCTCCGCGATGTCCAGCGTGAGCGCCAGGTCGAATTGAAGCGTGATGACCGAGGCGCCGCCCGAGCTCACCGAGCTCATCTGCTTCAAGCCCGGCATCTGGCCGAGCTGCACCTCGAGCGGCGCCGTGACCGACGACGTCATCACGTCGGGGCTCGCGCCCGGATAGAAGGTCTGCACCTGGATGGTCGGATAATCGACCTCGGGCAGCGCGGACAGCGGCAGGAACCGGAACGCCACGATGCCGGACAGCATGATGGCGACCATCAGCAGCGTGGTCGCGACCGGCCGCAGGATGAAGATGCGCGATGGACTCATGATCCTGCCGCCAGTTGTCAGCGGGTGCGCGGCGCCCGGTTGCGGGGGCCGGGCGCCGGGGCCGGCGGGGTGTCGGTGCTTCCGGGCTCGCGCACGGTGATCTTCATGCCGTCGCGCAGCTTGTCGGCGCCGTCGACCACGACGCGGTCGCCCGGCGCGAGGCCGCTTTTCACCGCGACCGTCTCGCCGTTGACGGGGCCGAGCTCGATCACCCGCACCTTCACGGTGCTGTCCGGCTGCAGCAGATACACGAAGGTGCCGGGCGCGCCGCGCTGGACGGCGCTCGTCGGCATCACGGCGGCGCCTTTCAAGACGTCCACCAGGAGCTCGACGTTGACGAACTGATTCGGAAACAGGTTGCCTCGCTCGTTGGCGAACTGGGCGCGCAGCCGCACCGTTCCGGTCGTGGTGTCGATCTGATTGTCGAAGGTCAAAAGCTCGCCGGTGGTGAGCTTGGTGGTGCCGCTGCGATCATAGGCGGTGATCGGAAGCTTGGCGCCCGACTGCACGCCTTTGAGGATGGCCGGCAGGTTGTCCTCGGCGGTGGTGAACAGCACGCTGATCGGGGCGAGCTGGGTGACCGCCACGATGCCGTTCGTGTCGCCGGGGGTGACGTAGTTGCCCTGGTCGACCTGGCGCAGCCCGACGCGGCCGTCCAACGGCGAAACAATGTGGCAATAGGTGATGTTGAGCTGGGCGGTGTCGATCTGCGCCTGATCGGAGAGAATGTTGCCTTGATACTGCAGCACCAGGGATTGCTGAGTGTCGAGCTGCTGGCGGGGAATGGCGTTGGTCTGCGCGAGCTTTTGGTAGCGCTCGAGATCGAGCTGGGCGGCCTGCAGCAGCGCCTGGTCGCGCTTGAGCGAGCCCTGCGCCTGGGCGAGCGCAAGCTGGTAGGGGCGCGAATCGATCTCGGCCAGCAGGTCGCCCTTCTTGACCGTCTGGCCCTCCGTGAAAACAATACGGATCAATTGTCCGCTGATCTGGCTCCTGATCGTCACGGTCGCGAGCGAGGAGACCGTTCCCAGCGCGTTGATCGTCACGTTGATGTCGCCGGTCTGCACCGCGGCGGTCGAGACCGGGGGAACGATGCCGCCGCGGCCGGGCGAGGGGGCCGGCGCGGTCTGCGGGCGCAGCCACCACGCCAGAGCGGCGACGACCAGGACCAAAACGATGCCGACCACGACCGGCCGCCGGCGCCGCGCCGGCTTCCTGGCAGGCGGCGGCACCCCGGGCCGCGTCTGGGGCGCGGGCCAAGCTTCGTAGTCCGTCTTGGTACGATCGTCCATTTTGCTCCGTACAGCGTCTGAACCGGGTACCGCGGCCGCCGGGACCCGGCCAGCGGCGCGCCGCCGGTCAAATCATCGAGGAGGCGAGCTTAACACAGCCGGACACCGCCGATCGCGCGTCCTCAACGCCGCACATCAACACCCCCGGCGGGACCGATGTTCCGACTCTCGACATCTCCGCGGTCTTTCCGGATCATTAAATAATATCAATGTGATCCAATATGGCACGCAAGACCGCATGGCGGCCGGGAGGATGCACCCTTTCGGACATGGCGGCAATGCGGATCGGGGTCTGCGGGCGGCGGGAGGTCAGTCGGGCTCGACCGTGGCCGGCGCGATTGCGGCGAGATCGGCCGGCGCCCAGCCGCCGCCGAGCGCCTGATACAGGCTGACGATCGCCAGCAGGCGCGCGAGCCGGACCTGGGCGAGAAGGTCCTGCGCCTGAAACAGGGTTTGCTGGGTCTGGGTCAAGGTGACCATATCGAGCGTGCCTTGCTCGAGTCGTTGCTCGGACACATCGAAAGCCTGCTTCGACGTGCGCACCACCTCGGCCTGCAGGCGCTCGCGGATCGTCTGCTGTTGCACCGCGATGAGCGCCTGCTCGACGTCGCTGAACGCGGTGAGCACCGTCTTGCGATAGGTCTGCAGCAATTCCAGCTGCCTTCCTTGTGCCTGCTCGAGCTGGCCCGTCAGCAGGCCGCCGTGGAAGATCGGCTGGGTCGCGTTCGCCGCCATGGTGTAGAACCACGCGCCCGGCCCGAACAGCGAACGCAGCGCCAGACTCTGGAAGCCGGTCTCGCCGGTGAGCGAGATGGTCGGGAAGAAGGCGGCGCGCGCCGCCTCGACGCTGAAATTCGCCGACTGCAGGTTCGCCTCGGCCGAACGGATATCCGGACGCTGGCGGAGCAATTCCGACGGCAGGCCGGGCGCCACCCGCGGGATCTTGATGCGGAACGCGCTGCCGCCCGCCGCGGCAAAGTGCTCGGGCGTGCGCCCGACCAGGACGGCAAGCGCCACCACGTTCTGGCGCAGCGTGATCTCGAGCAGCGGAATCAAGGCGCGCTGGGTCGCGACCAGGCTTTCCTGCTGGGAGACCTCGAGCTGCGACGCCGTCCCGGCCTGTTGTCGTTGAACGATCAGCTTGAGGATCCGGCTCGCGGCCGCGATGGTGTCGCGCGCGGTTCGCAGCCGGTCCTGCGAATCCAGCACCAGAAAATAGGCGTTGCCGACGCTCGCCAGCGTCGTGAGGGCGACCACCTCCTTGTTGAAGCGGGTCGCGATCGCGGTTTCGTCCGCCGCCAGCAGCGTCGCGCGATTGCGGCCGAACAAATCGAGCGTGTAGCTTGCGCTCAGATTGAGATTGTAGAGCGAGCTCACCGGAGACCCGCCGCCGCGGGCGCCGCCACCGCCGACGCTGCCAAAGGTCGCGGTGCGCGCGCGCGTGGCGGTGAAGTTGGCATCGAGCACCGGCAGCAGCGCCGCATTGGCGATCCGCACCTGCGCATCCGCCTGCAGGATCAGGGCGACCGCGACCGCAATGTCGAGATTGGCGGTCTGCGCCTCCTCCATCAGCAAGGTTAGCTCGCGCGAGCCGAAGCCGCGCCACCAGTCCAAAGCCGGCAGCGCCGATACCGGCCCCTTTTTGGCGGCGACGTAGGACTCGGGAATGTCGAGCGCGAGGTCCGGCTTTTCCGTATGCAGGATGCATCCGCCCAAGGTCTGCAGCAGACAAAGGCCGCCGACGACGCGCGCAAACCGGCGAGCGCCAGCACGTCCTGCCCCCGATACGGAGAACCGACGCAACCGCATACACCGTCTTTCGAACTTAGAGGAAAACACGCGATCCGAGCCCGCCCGCCGCCATCGTGTGGCGGCGCGATTCTTGAGCCCCGCAACAAGCTAGCAGCCCGTCTCGCCCGCACAAGCGCGGATGCGCGATGCGTGATCCGGTGTGCTTTTTCTGTAACGGAAGGAGGCGCGCGCCGCCGCCGGTGGTGGCAATCATGGCCGCTGGATGTCGAAAACTCGGCGCAATGCGGGAGAGCGTGTGCCCTGAGCTGGAGAAAGTGAACTATCTGTTCCGGCGGGGAAATCTATCGTGCGGTGCCGGTCAGTCCTTCTCGTCGGGCTCGCCGATGTGGTGCTGGGCATAAAGCTCGAGCCCGAGCTTGCCCACCAGATCGAGCTGGGTCTCGAGGAAGTCGATGTGCTCCTCCTCGTCATGCATCAGCTTCTCGAACAGATCGCGTGTCACATAGTCCTTGGCGCCGTGGCTGTAGGTCGCGGCTTCCTGGTAAAGGGCGCGGGCCGACATCTCGGCCGCCAGGTCGCAGTCGAGCACCTCCTTGACGGTCTGTCCGATATGAAGCGGGTCGAGCACCTGCATGTTGGGAAAGCCGTCGAGGAAGATGATGCGGTGCACGAGCTTGTCGGCATGCTCCATCTCCTCGATCGATTCCTTGCGCCATTTCTTGGCCAGGACCTGGTATCCCCAGTTCTCGAGCAGCCGGTAGTGCAGCCAGTACTGATTGACGGCGGTCAGCTCATGGCGCAGTGCCTTGTTGAGGTATTCGACGACCTTGGCGTCACCCTTCATGGCCGGCTCCCGTAAAATCACGCATTCTGCAGGGTAGGCCATGGGTTCCGAAGGGCGCAAGCCGCGTCCGATCAAGAAACCGCGAAAACATCGATGAGATTACATGGCGCGATCAGGGCCGCCGTCCGCCCGGCGGGCCGGGCGGCTCCGCCGGCCGATCGGCCGCGTTCCGGTTCTTTTCCCGCCACTTTGGACCGGGGCCGCGCATGTAATGGAGTTCCGGCCGGTAGGGATCATGCAGCCGGCGCAGCCGAAGCCGCCAGACCCTGACGACATCGCCGGGCCAACCGCGCAACGCCAGCCCTCGCAACGCCACCGATCTTGGCAGCCATGACGCGGCGGACAGGAACCTGGACGACACGAACGCGCAGGCCATGGCGTCGCGCCTCAATGCAATCGGCCGAGCACGCAGGCGAAGGGCATCAGGAAAAGCTCCTCGCCCTCCTCGTCGCTCGCATGCAGGCTCCAGGCCCGCCAGTCGTCCGGGCTGTCGCTGGCCACGAACGCACGGATGACGCCCTGCGCGCGCTGATGCGCCTCGGCCAGGTCCTCGACGTCGATTCCGCGCGGATCCAGGATGAGTTCATCCGCATTGGAGCAATGAAAATAGACGTGCGTCATGGTCGTCTCCGCCAAAGGACCGTGCCCGCCCGGGCGCGATCCCGTTGTCCGGTTGAACCGTCAACCGATGGTGCGATGACCATAGGCGGCGTGGCCTGAACGCGGTGTGACCTGCGGTGTTGGCCGGCGTTCACCTACATGACCGGGGCCTTACCGCCTGGTGACATGGCGGCAACAAAAGGGTGCCACCGCACCGCTCGTCCGCGGCGCTGAGGCCGATCGATGATGTCGGCCGGCCTGCGGCCTACGGGATCAGGCGCCGCCACCGTCCCGGCAGCAGCTACCCCCAGGGCAGGCGCCGAGCGCTTCTTCCATGATGCGCCGGATCGTGGTGGCGCAACGTCCGCATTGCGGGCTGCATCCCAGGCAGCCATAGACCTGGGCCGCCGAGCGCGGCGTCGCGTCAGCGACGGCGGCACGCACTTGGATATCGGAGAGCACGTTGCAGGAGCAGACGATCATGGCGACGGACATGGCCTCGAAGGGGACAGGCGTCAGATAAGCATCTCCGCGGCCCAATGCAAAAGGAAATTCTACTTTCAATTTATTCTAATCTAAGTATTGCGGTGCATCCTTTGAATCCGCGCAAGAATACGCCGAGGCCTCCAAACTATAATTCCTCTAAAGACGGCCCTTTCGATTGACAATTCTTGCTCAGCGTCGATCATCAGGCCCTTGTCCTTTGCATCTTCGGTCCGCGGCCCGCGATGGCGCTTGCCGCGGTCGCGGCCGCGAAGGACGAGGTCACAAAGTACCAAGTCGCAAAGGTTTGCGTGCCGTGGCGTTGCAGGATCTGGTCGGCCATGTGTGGCCTTATGGCTCGGATCGCACGGCGACCGGCGATGCCGGTCGGCGCGACATGTCGCTGTGGAGATTCCGCCGTGGCGCTGGCTTGCCGGTGAGCCGCCGTCCGCCGCCGCCGTCAGGCCGGGCGAGACGCGCCCATATGGGGCGCCGGACATTCCTTACCATCGTGGTCGCCTGGCTTTTCGTCATCGCGACGCTCGCGGTGGCGATCCTCGCGATCCGCTGGTTCGGCTGAGGACCCCCGGTCGCCGATCACATTGTGGCATGCGGCTGCATCCCGGCCGGCATCGCAACCAGGTCATGCCCCTGCATGCGAAAGCCGACGGGCGCCGGGTCGGCCGCCAGCCGCCGCGCCAGCGCCGCCATGGCGGCGACCTCGTGGCGCCAGATCGCGGCATGGCGCGCGGCGCCATAATGCGCCACGCAGCCGTGCAGGTGCGAGGCGAAGACCGCGCGTAGCCGCCCCGCATAATGCCCGAAGCAGCGCCCGCGCTCCTCGCCGCGCGCGACGGCCGCGACAACGGCCTGTGCCAGCAGCGCGCCGCGCAAGGCAAATCCGGCGCCGTCGCCCCGCAGCGGATCGAGCGCAAGCGCGGCGTCGCCGATGGCGAGGCGAGCCTTGGCGTGCGGCGGCTGCGCCAGCGCGGGGGCGATCGACTCGGGCGCTCCGATCTCGGCGACGTCGCGCGCCGATGCGGCGCAGCCCGCCTCGGCGAGCCGTTCGGCCACGTCGTCCCGGCTGGCGGCGGCGAGCGCGGCGGACGGCGACACCAGCAGCACGGCCAGCCCGCCATCAGGATGGGGTGCGGTGAAAACCCAGCCCGCGGACGTCGCCGTGATGGCGATCGAAGGGTCGCATGTCATGCCGGCGACGCGCGCGAATTGCCCGACGCGCTCGCCGGCCCGTAGGGCGTCGTGCGCGGGCCGTCCGGAGGCCGCGAGCGTCCAGTCGGCGTCGTCGTCGGCGGTTCCCGAGAAGCAGCCGGCGTCGCGCAATGGCCGCGCCAGGATGGCGGAAAAATCCGCGGCGTCGCACACGAGCGCGGCCTGCGGCACCGCGTCCGCGCTGCCCGGCGCCCAGTCGACCCGACGCCGCTCCACCATCGGACCGATCTGCAGCGCCGCGACGTCGAGCCCGAACAGATCGGCGGCGAGCCTCAGCGTCTCGATCGGGATTGCGACAATGCGCCCCGGCCGGCGCGGCCCGGCGACGATCCGCACGTCGGCGCCGCGATCGCGCAACAGCTTTGCAGCCGTGATGCCGGCGAGCCCGCCGCCGCGGACCAGGATGCGTGGTCGGCGCCGGCTCACGCGGGCCGTTGCGACGCGATCTTGGCGGCGTCGAGACTGGCCCTCAGCTCGCCAAGCTTGCCCTGCATGCGGTCCGCGAGCCTCGCCAGATCGGCGCTGCCGGTGTTTCGCAGCCGCTCGAGATGCGGCTGCAGCCGCGCTCCCACCGCCTGGGCGCTGTCGGGCGCGGCCGCGGCTTCGGCCGCGATCGCCGCCGGCGCCGGAGAAATATTGAACATGGCTCCGAATTTACGTTCCGAAAGACTGCGGCAGGCATCGTCGACGATATACATGCCGCGACGCGCCGATTCGAGCAGTTCGCCGCGCTGCCGGGTCCCTTGCGAGAAGACGAAGTCGAGCGCGTGCAGGAGCGTCCCATAGGCGGCGTCCGCGGTGTCCTGCAGGATGCGTTCGTCGGACCCCGCGGGCGCCGGCGTCGGCCCGGTCATCACCCGCAGATAGGTGCTCTCCGGGACGCCGGCGAGCGCCTCCTTGACGCGCGTGAAGCGGTGATAGTGGTCGACGCCCTCGTCGATGATCATCTTGACGAACTGCCCGAGGCGATCGCGCTCCGCAGGGTCGGCGGAAAATTCCGGCCCGTCCTCGATGCTGCGCAGGATATGGGTGTACATCCCGTCGATCGTCCGCTCATCGGCGTGGTTGGGGCTCGCCTTCTCGACCGCGATGAACCAGTCGAGCTGCTCGCGCGTCAGCGGCTTGAGCTCGAACGGCTTGTTGAAGCCCGGCTGATCGGGGAAATCGATGCCGATGATGCCGGCGCGGTCGAGCACCCAGTGCTCTCCAAGGTCGATCAGCAGCTCGTTCACCCAGCGGAAATGCCGCATCTCGTCGATCGCCACCCGCAGCACCTCGTCGGCCGCGGTGAAGATGCGTGCGTCGTCCGAGGATTGCTCCAGCGGGCGGGCGGGCGGATCCCATGGCTCGCGCCGCGGCCCGAAGCCGGGCGGCAGCCTGAGCGAATAATAGGCGTAGAGATATTCGACGCACAAAGCGTGCTCGACCCCGGCGAGGACATGCAGGCGCTCGATGATCTCCCGCCGCGTCAACAAAGGCGTCTTCGCCGCCGTCGCGGGGACGAACTCGTCGGTTTCGCGGCCCGCGACGACGAATTTCAGATTGTTGAAATGATTGATGATGTCGACATGCCCGAGCGCGTTGGTGCTGTCCCAGCTGCGTCCGTCCTTGAAGATCCAATCGCCCGGGGTGCGCGCCGCATCGCCGGAGCGGTCCTTGCGCTGGAAATTCAGGATCTGCAGCGGCTGGTCGGCGCTCGCCACCATATCGGGCTTGTTGGAGGCCCAGAAGAAGCAGCCGCAATCGGTGAAATCATATTGCCACGGCGAGCACATGCTGCGCGTCAGATGTCCCGCCGGCACCAGGGCGGGATCGATGACGCCGTCCTCGGTCAGGTAGCGGGCGAGGTGCCCGAACAACACCACGAAGTCGCCTTCGCGACGGTTCTTCCGCGTGCTGAAAGGCGCCGTCATGTCGTCGATCGAATACTCGTTGGCCAATACGAGGTTGTAGATCTTGGCGTTGCATAGCGCGACGGCGACCGGTCCGGGCTCGAAATCGTGCACCACGCGCCAGTTTTCCATCGCGGCCGGCGGCGCGAATGAAAAAACGCGCTGCACCGGCTTCGGGCTCTTGGGACGTTCGATCACGTTGCCCTGCGCGAAGGCCAGATAGACTCCCTTCGCGATATCGCTCTTCTTGTAATGCTTGGCGGCGGGGCTCTTGGGGTCGATCTCGCGCAGGATGGTGCCGCGCTCGTCGTGGTATTCGAAGACAAGCCCGGGAAAGAACACCTTCTCGAGATTGCGCTGGTCGAATTCGAGGCCCGGCCAGCAATTCTCCACGCCGCTTTCCGGCCGGGCGGTGACCGGGTTGCCGCGCACGACCGTCGCGGCCCGCGCCGTCAGGTTGCGGGGAAACAGTTTCAGCGGCTTGAGTGGATTGTCGCTCATGACGGGACCTCGCGGGTGGCCGGGCGCGCCTTTGGCGGGTAGTGCCGCTCGGGGGCGGCGAAATATTCCGGAGCCTGCGCCGAAATCTCGGCATAGCCCGCGATGCAGAAGGCGAGCCAGCCGCGGATATAGTCGCAGGCGACGCGGCCACGGCGATCGACCTCGTGATAGCAGCCGCCGCCGCACAGATAGCGCGCCCAGCAGCTCCGGCACGGCTCCTGGCGATGCACGTGACGCTCAGTGAGATGCGCCGCGCGGCGCGCGAGATCGCTGCCGGAAGCGACGTCGCCCATGGCGAAGCGCTCGTCATCGACCAGCCGGTGGCAGGCATAGAGCCCGCCGTCGACATCGACGCTGAGATAGGCGGCGCCGGCGCCGCACGGATAGGGCCGGTGGCTGCCGCGATGGATCTCGTGCAGCGCGGTCTCGAAATTGCTGAACGGATAGCGCTCGCGCGCCAGAATCGCGCCCTTGGCCTTGGTGCCGCAATCGATCATGTGGTGGCGGAAGCGGTCGAAATCGGCGGACGTGAAGCCGAGCCGCGGATCGGGCGACACCAGGACCGGGCTGAACCCGATCGAGTCGAAGCCGAGCGCCACCAGATGATCGAGGATCGGCAGCAGCGGCCCGCCGGCGGGCGTCACGGTGGCGCGCGCCGACAGATGGCGCGGCCGGCCAAGGCGATCAAATCGCTCCAGCGCGGCCAGGACCCGGTCATAGGCGCTGCCGCCGCCGTTGAGCGGCCGCTGCGCGTCGTTGAGCGCCTTCGGCCCGTCGATGCTGACCGCGACCTGGAAGTCGTGATCGGCGAGCAGGCGCACGTCGTCGTCGGTGAGCAGCGTCGCATTGGTGGTGACGGAAAACCGCACCGTGCGGCCGCTGCGGCGTGCCTGCGTGCACGCATAGGGAACGATCTCGCGCATCAGCGCGCGGTGCAGAAACGGCTCGCCGCCCATGAACCCGACCAGGAGGTCGGCGCGCGGGGCGGCCTCCAGCATCAGCCGGTCGACCGCCGCCTTGGCGACGTCGAGCGGCATCATGCGGGCGCGTCCGCCGAACTTGCCCTCGTCGGCATAGCAATAGGAGCAGCCCATGTTGCAGGCCTGCGCCAGATTGAGCGACAGCGACTGCAACGGCGGCGGCGCCAGCGGCGCGTCGTCGATGCGGCGGCGGTCCGCCGGCACGATCTCATCGAGCAACCCGTCGAGCGCCGCGATGTCGGCGTCGTCCGGAATATCGTAGATGCGGCTGCCGTCGACCACGAAGAGGTGTCGGCCGAGCGCGCTGTCGATGATCCGAAGCTCGGAGCTCATGTCGTGCATGTCATGCGTTCCGGCTGGTGCGCTCGGCCGGCGACGCGCCGTGATCCGCCGTGGCCGCCCGCAGCTTGTCGATCCACAGCCGCACCAGCTCCCACTGACGGCGCGTCAGGTGCCAGGGCCTGGTGTCGGATCCGCGCATCAAGGCCGGCATCCGCGTATCGAAGAAAGGGTTGGGATCGAGCGGGCGCCGGATCCAGGTGTCGAACAGCTCGGGATTTTCGCGGAAGCGCATTTCCAGATATTCGATCGACGCATAGCGGCGGTGCTTGCGTTCGCCGCCCTCCGCCAGGTGAAGAGGAGCGGCCTTGCCGTCCCTCACCGCCGCCACATTGACGTTCGCCCACAGCATGGCCTCGACCTGCTCGAGGTCGTAGGCCGACGTCCTGCCCAGGTCGACCAGCGTGCTGTTGACGTTGTCCCAATGACAGCGCTGATTCTGATAATCCTTGTTGATCAGGTGCGATGTCTCGAAGGCGCGCTCGAAGATGTCGCACACGATGTCGCGCAGTTCCTCGAGCGTCCAATCCTCCGCCTTGCGCGCCGCCGCGCGGTCGGCCCGATCGGTAAGGTTGTCGGCGAGCGAGATGGGCGGCCGGCTGGTAGGGCCGAAGTCGGGCGGGCCGACGACGATCCGCGCCACCGCGCTCAATTTGCGCCTCGTCATCCTGACCGTGCAGGTGATGACGCCGTCGCTGATGTCGTCGACCAGCCCAAGGCCGTGATGGTCGGCGCTGTCGGCGTCTTGTCCCACCAGCAGGCCGGCGAAAAGATAGCTGGGATAATTCCTGGAATCCGATCCGGGGAACGGCCCGAGCTTCGCGCGTTCCAGCACGTATCTGGCCCAGCTCGATTTCGGATTGAGAATTTGCCGTTCGGGCGGAAGCTTCAGCTCCTTCCATTCGAGGTTGGGGCGGCTGCCGTCCTGGTCGCGGAGCTTGAAGTCGGCTTTCGCGATGCGCTGGTCCACGTCGGTCGGACCGTAGCAGAGGCCGGCCGGCGCGTAGAAACGCAGGCGGATCTCGGGATGGTCCTTGCTCGGCCTGGCGACCTGGACGGCGCCGAGCGGAACGAATGCGCCCTTCGGCACCAGCGGCTGTTTCGCCCGGGCGGGCGAGCGGCCTTCGAGCGTATGACGCGTCGTGTCGTCGCCACGCAATTGCAGCACGGCGTCGATGCGGTCGGCGTCGTCGTAGGTGTAGTGAAACGCCTTGAGCTGGGCGCAGTGGATATCCCACGCGATGTCCTTCGGCTTGACGCCGAACTTGTCCAGCACTTGCGCGGTGACCGGTCCCGATTTGCGCCGGCCGTTCTCGGTCCAGGTCCCATGCAGCTCGAAATACGGGCAGACCGGGCGAATGCCATATTGATCGCGAAAGACGACTCGATCGGGCTTGACCCCCGTTGGAACTCCCTCGGCGTCGAGATTGATCGTCTCGGCCGGCGCGAGCGTCGTTTGTCCGCTGCCATCCGGCGTCAGATCGTTGCCGTTCCACATGAAGGCGTCGCTCGGCGTCGGGGACGCCCCCACGCGCGCGAAGGCCAACGGCTGCGTCAACCAGATTTGCGTCAACATGATCCGCTCCCCTGCCGCGAGCCGGGCGGGCTTCCCGTCCTCATCGCCGAAAGCGCGATAATGGTATTCGCCCGTGGGATCGGCCAACGACGCCGATCAACTATTGAGTGAAGACTGGATTATTTCACTTGCGCATGCAATGGCCGGCTCCGCCGGCCGCGTGCGGTCGCTTTTGTGCCGGCGATCCGCTAAATGCTGTCGCCGGGCGCGCCGGCCCCTCCCCACCCGGCACCGAAAAGGCTCACGCATAATGACTGCGACCGCGATCGACTCCGCCGTATTCCGCGACATCTTCTCGACCGAGGCGATGCGCCGCGTGTTTTCCGACGAGAACCGGATTCAGAAATATCTCGACTTCGAGGCCGGCCTCGCGCGCGCCCAGGCCCGGCTCGGCATCATTCCGCAAAACGCCTGCGACGAGATCGTCAAGCATTGCCGGGTCGAGGAGATCGATATCGCCAAGGTCAAGACCCAGACCGAGCGCATCGGCTACCCGGTGCTGCCGGTGGTGCAGCAGCTCGTGGGCCTGTGCCGCGACGGGCTCGGCGAATGGTGCCATTGGGGCGCCACCACCCAGGACATCACCGACAGCGCCACCGTCATGCAGATCCGCGAGGGCCTGGCGCTGGTCGAGCAGGAGATCGACGGCATCTCGGACGCGCTCGCCGGTCTCGCCAAGAAATATCGCGACACCCCGATGGCGGGCCGCAGCAATCTGCAGCAGGCGGTGCCGATCACCTTCGGTTACAAGATGGCGACCATCCTGGCGGCGTTCGAACGTCACAAGCAGCGGCTCGCGGAGCTCGAGGCGCGCGTCTTCGTGTTCGAGTTCGGCGGCGCCGCCGGCACGCTGTCCTCCCTCGGCAAGGACGGCCTCAGGGTTCAGGCTGAGCTCGCCAAGGAGCTCGGGCTCGCGCAGCCCGAGATCGCCTGGCACACGGTGCGCGACCGCATCGCCGAGGTCGGCTGCTTTCTCGGCCTCGTCACCGGAATCTGCGGCAAGATCGCGCTCGACGTGAAGCTGATGATGCAGACCGAGGTCGAGGAGGTCTACGAGCCGTTCCACGAAGGCCGCGGCTCCTCGAGCACCATGCCGCAGAAGCGCAACCCGATCTCCTCGGTCTACATCACGGCGCTCACCTCGGTGGTGCGCCAGCATGTGGCGGCCCTGCTCGACGCCATGGTGGAGGATCATGAGCGCGCGACCGGGCCCTGGGAGATCGAATGGATCGTGCTGCCGGAGATATTCGCCCTGTCGGCCGGCGCGCTGGCGCAGACCCGCTTCCTGCTGTCCGGCCTGCAGGTCGACGAGAAGAAGATGCGCGCCAATCTCGACATCACGCGCGGGCTGATCGTGTCGGAAGCCGTGATGATGGGGCTCGGCCCCCATCTCGGGCGGCAATACGCGCATGACCTGGTCTACGATATCTGCCGCAAGGTGATCGCGACCGGCCGGCCGCTGCTCGATCTGCTGGCGGAGGACAAGGAGATCGCCAAGCACATGAATCGCGCCGAACTGGCCAAGCTGGTCGACCCCGCCAATTATCTCGGCGTCGCGGGCGAGATGGTGGATCGCGTGCTGGCGATGCGGAAGGCGTCAAGCCGATGAGGCGGCGCGTCGCCCGGATGATGCTCGTCGGCCTCGCCCTTCTGGCGGGCGCCGCGCATGCGCGTGCCGACGACGCGATCAAGCTCGCGGTGGGGGCGCGCGGCAACTGGGAGACCGCGGCGGCCGAGCTCGGACAGCAGGCCGGCTTCTTCAAGCGCCACGGGATCGCGCTCGAGATCCTCTACACCCAGGGCAGCGGCGAGACCCAGCAGGTGGTGATCTCCGGGAGCGTCGCGATCGGCGTCGGCCTCGGCACCACATCGGTGATGTCGGCTTTCGCCAAGGGAGCGCCGCTGCGGGTCATCGGCAACGCCTCGACCGGATCGAGCGAATTCTGGTATGTGGCGGCGAATTCCCCGGTGCTCCGCATGAAGGACGCCGGCGGCAGGACCGTCGGCTTCTCGACCACGGGCTCGTCGAGCCACATGGAGGTGCTCGCCTTCCTCAAGCATGAGGGCGTCGACGCCAAACCGGTGGCGACCGGCGGCACCGCGGCGACCTTCACGCAAGTGATGTCCGGCCAGGTCGATATCGGCTGGTCGTCGCCGCCTTTCGGCATCGAGGCGGCCCGCGAGGGCAAGATCCGGATCATCGCGCGCGGCAACGAGCTGCCTTATTTTCGCGATCAGACCATCCGGCTGATCGTCGCCCATGCGGGCTGGCTGGAGAGCCATCGCGACGTGGCGGCGCGCTTCGTGCAGGCCTATCGCGATACGCTCGCATGGATGTATGCCGATCCGGCGGGTGTCGCGGCCTATGCCGGGTTTGCCGGCACGTCGGTGGCGACCGCGCAGCAGGTGCGCGACGAATTCTATCCCAGGGACGGCCTGACGGTCGACCGCATCTCCGGGCTCGAAGCGGTGATGGCCGACGGCGTCGCCAACAAATATCTCGCGGCGCCGCTCACCAAGGATCAGCTCGGGCAATTGTTCCAGGTGCCGGCGCCCGTGAGGTGAACGCCACACATACGGGCGTCATCGCGGCGCAAGCGGGCGACATGACGGCCTCAGGCGGTCTTGCGGACTCCCGGCTTCGCCTCGCTGCCGCAAAACGCATCGAGGCTCGCAACCTCGTCGTCGGCTTTGCGAGTCTGCGCCTGGACCTCGGCGATGCGCTCATACAGGCGCGCAATCGCCTCATAGGCCTGCTTGCCGCCCGCGACGCCGTCGAGGAAGGCACCGATCTCCTCCATTTCGGCCACCCAGCGATAGGCTTTCGGCGGCATTTTCGGCATCTGACGCGACAGCCAGGCGAGCAGTTGCGGCTGGCTGTCGGCCAGCTCCTTGTGCAGGGTGTCGGCGCAGCCGGCCTGCGTGGCGCCGAGCATCATCATGGCGCTCACGGCCGTGAAACCCTTGGTGATTCCCGCATAGGACATCTTCAACGCGGAGGCGGCGCCGACCGGCCCGTCGAGCAACCGAACATCGAGCCCATGGGCATTGAGCCGCACCACGTCCTTGGCGCGCTCTCCCGAGACATAGAGCCGCGCGCCCGGCGTCGTCGGCGTCGGCGGGGCCCCGATGATGCCGCCGTCCACATAGGCACTGCCGCTGCCCGCCAGGATCGCGCCGATCCGCTCCGCGGTCTGCGGCGCAACCGCATTGCAGTCGACATAGATCGGCTTGTTGGCTGACCGCATGAGCTCCGGCTTGAGCCGCTCGGCCAGGCCGGCCGCGTCCTTGGGGGGGACGACCGACAGAATGATGCCGGCCTTGACGATCTCCGCGTCGCTCACCGCCACCATGCCGGCGCGCTCGGCGCGCTTGGCGCTCACGGGGCTGCGGCCGAGCAGCGAGGTGACGACGCGGGCGCCGCGCTCGCGCAGGCGCTGGCCGATGGCGGCGCCCATCTCGCCGGGCGCAATGACGGCAATCAGATCGGACATGCATTCGCTCCAACGAAACATCTTGACGGGACGCAATGTCGCAGAACCGGCGCACCGGCGCCACCGGCTTTTGCGCATGCGAGCCGCGAGGTCACGTCGGGGATTGCGCGAATGCAAGGCGCCGCGGTCACATCGGAAGCGGCGAGAGATCCTTGCTGAGAATAAGGACCAGACCGTTGGGCCGGTGGCCGAGCTCGTATTTTTCGCCGGCGAGCGTCTCGATGCGCTGCCGGTGGCGCACGAAGGTATCCGGCAGGCTCACACCTTCACCGTCGCGCGCGCTGCGATCCCGCAACGCTTCGTGGCTGACCTTGCAGAGAATCTGGGCAACGCCGTCCTTCATCCAGAAATAGACGCCCTCGTGGCGCTCGAACTTGAATTCTTCCTGATCCCTGAGCAGCGGCATGAGATCCCTTATGTGTTGCCGGTGACACGTCCGGCCTCGCGCGGCCGACACGCCCGGCTGCATGCAATCATACAACGTGGACGGCGGCGCGGCGAGCGAAAGGATGCCCCGCGCCGTCCAGAAACGGCCCTTTCCTTGGGCATCCGTATATGGGGGCGGCGAGACCGATTAGCGAGCCCGCGGCGAGGTTCAGTTCTTATGTCGCACGCGCCACATAGTTCTCGACATCGCGCCGGCTAAGGCGCAAGCTTGGAACACGCCGTCATGCGCTCAGCGCGGGCGGCCACAAGCATGAAAGCCGATTTTGATCCCCGCCTGATGGGCGGGGCTGCAGGATTCACGACGATTCGTCACGTGCGTACCGAAAGCGAATTTCCACGCTCCAGCCGGCGTTTGATGGCGCGCAAGAAGCCGTGCGGTTCGAGGCGCCCCTCGGCGGCGCTGGCCGAGCTGAAGGCGGCGCTTGCGCGCGAAGAGGAATTGCTGCGCGAGAAACGCGAGCTGTTGCAGCGTCAAGAGCTGTTGGCGCAGGAATTCGAGCACCGGCTGATCAACAGCCTCCAGATGGTCGTGAGCCTGCTGTCATTGCAAAGCCGCGCGGCGACGACACCTGAGGTCGCGACGCAGTTGAAGATCGCGGCCGGTCGCGTCGCGGCGTTTGGACGGGTCCATCGACAGCTGCATCACCTGGATCACGAGGACAGCGTGGAGCTCAAGCAGTATCTCCGCACGCTGTGCGACGATCTTGCGGGCCTCTTGTTTCAGGATGGGGCGGGACGGACCGTGGTGGTGACGGGTGCGGATGTGAGGCTGCCGACCAAGCTCGGCATCCCGCTCGGCTTCATCGTCCATGAGCTGATCACCAATTCCGCCAAATACGCCAAGGGCGACATCACGGTTCGGATCGAAAGGTCGGCCACCGCGCTGTCGCTTTCGGTGACGGATGACGGGCCGGGACTGCCGGGCGCGTTCGATTCGGCGAGCAGCAAGGGGCTCGGCATGAAGATCATTCAATCCCTGGTCAGGCAGAATGGCGGCGTGTTGCAATTCGCCCCGGGAGACGACGGCCGTGGAACCCGGGCCACGGTGGCGTTCACGCCCCCGAGCGCCGGGTCCTGGAAAATGGAATCGAAATGCGAGTTCTGATCCCGCGTCACATCGCCGAGCAGGAATCCGACGATCGCGGCATCAAAGAAGGATGGTACGCGATGCGACGCAACGGCACGCCCCGATTCGGGCCATTCGCAAGCCGGGGCGAATGCCTGGTTGGCATTGCGCAGTCCAAGGACGAGCCGGAGCCGCGTAGCGGCCCTCAGGGGCTGCACTAGCGAGTTCTCGAGAAAAATCCCGACTGGATCCGGCGTCGCGGCAGTCGACGAAGCGTGCGCCGCAGCCTAGTCTAGGCGGCGGGACGCCGCGCGCGCTCCTGACATAAGAGCCGGCGCGATCACGCGACCGCGGGGAGGCTGGTGATGCAAACATATCTCAAGGCGATGATCTTTGCCGTGCTGGGGGCGCTCCCGGCCATGTCGGCCGCGGCCCAGGATTATCCCGCCCGCCAGGTCAACCTGGTCATCCCGTTCCCGCCCGGCGGCAACACCGACCTGATGGCGCGCGCGCTGCAGCCCGAGCTCGCCAAGGCGCTCGGCCAGGCCGTGATCGTGATCAACAAGGGCGGCGCCGGCGGCACGCTCGGCAATATCGAGGTCGGGGCGGCGCGGCCGGACGGCTATACGATCGGCTTGTCGCCCAACAATCCGCTCACCGCGCAGCCGCATATCCAGAAGCTGCCCTATGACATGAACAGCTTCCGCTATGTGTGCCTGACCTACGACGTTCCCTATGTGCTGATCGCGTCGCCCAAGGCGCCGTTCAAGACCTTCGCGGAGTTCATGGCTTTCACCAAACAGAAGCCGGACAACCTGATCTATGCCTCGCCCGGTCCCGGCACCCAGCCGCATCTCGGCATCCTGGCGGTGCTCAATGCGATCCGTGCCGAAGGCATTCACGTGCCGTTCACGGGCGCCGGCCCGATGTCGCAGGCGCTGCTGTCCGGCACCGTGATGGCGATGGCGGAATCTCCCGCCGTCGCCAAGGCGAGCAATCTCGTGGTGCTCGCCGCGCTCGCGAAGACGCGCATCGCGGCGCTGCCGGATATTCCCACCATGGCGGAGCTCGGGTTTCCGGCAGAGGCTTTCACGGCCGGCGGCATCATCGTGCCCGCCAAGACGCCGGACGCCGTGGTGGCCCGGCTCGAGAAGGCCTGCGCCGCCGCGGTCGCGAGCGACGGCTACAAGAACGCGGCCGACAAGCTCAATGCCGTTGCGCGCTATCTTGGTGAAAAGGAATTCCGCGCGATGTTCGAGCAGGATTCGGTACGCAATGCCGAGGCCGTGACGAAGGCCGGAATCGTCCAGGCGAATTGAGACGGATCGGACTTAAAGCTCATGGCCGACGAGGAGGCGACCGCAACCGTCGGCAGGCGCTGGCGCCTGCTCGGCTACGGGCTGCTGACGGCGGCCGGCGCCTATGCGCTCGGTGAGGCATGGCGGCTCGGCCTGTGGCGGCAAGGCTCGCCCGGCGAGGGGCTGTTTCCGTTTCTGACCGCGCTCGGCATGACGGGTTTCGCGGCGCTCTGCCTCGGTGCCGCGCTGCGCGAGCCGGAGGCCGCGGCGCAGGCGCGGCCTCCCGCGGAGCTGCGCGCCATGCTGCTGCGCATCGGCGCCTATCTGGCGGCCCTGCTGTTCTATGCGGTTGCCTTCGATCCGCTCGGCTTCGTCATCTCGACCATCGCGACCGTGGTGTTCATCCTGCGTTTCGCCGAGCGCTACGCCTGGACGACGACGATCGCACTCGCGGCCGGCACCGCGGCCGGATGTCATCTGCTGTTCGTGTACTGGCTGCAGGCGATCCTGCCGACCGGCTACCTGTGGGACAATCTTCTGTATTGAGCCTGGGGCCGGAGCTGCGTATGGACGTCTTTGACGCGATCGGCATCGGCTTTGCGACCGCGCTCACGCTTAAGAACATCATCTATTGCTTCATCGGCGCTTTCGTGGGGACCGTGGTCGGCGTCTTGCCGGGTCTCGGGCCGGTCGCCACGATCTCGCTGCTGCTGCCGTTCAGCTTCACGATGGACATCACATCGGCCATCATCCTGATGGCCGGCATATTCTATGGGGCGCAATACGGCGGCTCGATCACCGCGATCCTGGTGCGAATCCCGGGCGAGGCGTCCGCGGTGGTCACCTGTCTCGACGGTTACGCGATGGCGCGCAAGGGGCGCGCCGGCGCCGCGCTCGGCATCGCGGCATTCGGCTCCTTCATCGCCGGAATCCTGGTGACGATCGCGCTGTTCCTGGTCGGGCCGGCGATGTCGGGCGTCGCGCTCGCTTTCGGCCCGGCCGAATACACCGCGCTGGTGCTGCTCGGGCTCCTCCTGGTGACGCAGCTCTCCTCGGGCTCGCAGACCAAGGCCCTGCTGATGGTCTCGTTCGGGCTGCTGCTCTCGACCGTCGGGCGCGATCCGATCTACGGGGCGGAGCGCTTCACCTTCGGCATTTTCAGCATCTATGACGGCCTCAACATGGCTCTGCTCGCGATGGGCCTGTTCGGCGTGGCGGAATTGCTGGTCATGGCGGAAGGCGGCGCGCAGAACGCCATCCCGGTCGCCCAGCCCACGCGGCTGTCCGACCTGCTGCCCAACGCCGCGGATTGGCGCCGGAGCATCGGGCCGATCCTGCGCGGCACGGGCCTCGGGTTCTTCCTCGGCCTGCTGCCGGGCGGCGGCGCCACGCTGGCGTCGTTCTCCGCCTATGTGGTGGAACGGCGGCTCGCCAAGGAGCCGCAGCGCTTCGGGGAAGGCGCCATCGAGGGCGTGGCGGGACCCGAATCCGCCAACAACGCGGCGGCGCAATCCTCCTTCGTGCCGCTGCTCTCGCTCGGCATTCCGGCCAATGCCGTGATGGCGGTGATCCTGGGCGCGCTGCTGGTGCAGGGCATCACGCCCGGCCCCGGCTTGATCGCGAACCGGCCCGACCTGTTCTTCGGGGTCATCGCCAGCATGCTGATCGGCAACATGATGCTGGTCGTGCTCAACGTGCCGCTGATATCGGTCTTCGTTCTGCTGCTGCGCGTGCCGGGCTCGATCCTGGCGCCGCTCATCATCGTGTTCTGCGTGGTCGGCGCCTATACGCTCTCGAACAGCGTCGCCGAGGTCGTGATCATGATCGGCTTCGGCATCGCGGGCTATCTGATGCGCAAGATCGATCTCGATCCGGCGCCGCTCGTGCTCGCCTTCGTGCTCGGCAATATCCTGGAGACCAATTTCCGCCAGGCGCTGCTGGTCGGCAAGGGCACGCTGTCGCTGTTCTATACCCGCCCGATCGCGGCCTTCCTGATCGCGGTGAGCCTTGCGCTGGTCGGGCTCCAGCTCGCCAGGGCGTTCGCGCCAGCCAGGAGCCCGGTGAGCCGATGACGCAAGGCGCTCGGCATGATGGCGCGTCGCGCCCTTACGTCGCGCCCAGCCGCTCCGCCATCCAGTCCGCCGACTGCGGGCGCCAGCGGTAGCCGCGGTTGTTGGCGACGTGGCTGCCGTCCTCGATCACCAGCAGGTCGCACGGGCCTTTGACCTCGCGCGCAAGCCGTTCGGCGTCGCGCCAGGGCACCACGCGGTCGAGCTTGCCGGTGACGATGAACATCGGGCAGGCGATGCGGCTCGCCACGCCTTCGAGCGTCAACGTCGCGGCGTTGCGCTTGGCCTCGGCCTGCGTGGCGCAATGGCTGCGCACCCGGAAGGCCTCGCGCGTGAGCTCCGGCAATCCGTCCCAGGCCGCGCCGAAATCAAAGGGACCCGACAGCGCGATGCAGGCCTTCACCCGCGGCTCGAAAGCGGCGGCGCGCGGCGCGTAATAGCCGCCCAGGCTCACGCCCCACAGGCCGATGCGCGACGGATCGACGTCGTGCCGCGTCTCGATGAAGTCGGCCACCGCCTTGACGGCGGTCTCGTAGTTGCCGCGGATCGGGAAATCATCTTCCGCCTCGCCCTGGCCGGGCCCGTCGAAGGCCAGCGTCGCGATGCCGCGCGCCAGGAACGGCGCCTCGTAGGCGTCGGTCTCTTCCTTGCAGGAGTCGAGGCCGCAGACCATCGCCATGATGGGCGGCGTCGCGACCCCTGCGGGCTTGCGCAGAATGCCGTAAATCGTCTTGCCCTCGAACGGGATCGCGACCCGCTCGCCCGGCGGATCGAGATAGGGCAGGGCGGCCTGGCGGCACGCGACCGCCTTTTCATGGGCCGCCGTCATCTGCGCGGCGTCGTGCACGAACAGGAACTTGGCGAAGTGGTAATACACGCCCGCGCGTTGCAGGTGTTCGCCGGCGCTGCGAAGTTTTCCGCGCGCCAAGGCGTCGCGCCCGATCTGCTCGTGGGTCGCGGCGCGCGCCGACCACGCGCGGCACCAGTCGTCCCAGGACGTCAGCGACGCGGTGACCTCCTCGAAGTCGGTGAGCACGACGCCGTTGGCGACGAGACGCGGCGCCCAATGCGCAACGGCGGATTGGATGCGTGCATCGGTCATACGCTCGGCTCCGGTGTTCTGGCGATTTGCGAAGATGTTCGAGGCTTGGCAGGAGCCGTGTCCTGCGCCCGCTACGGGCGGATCGAAGCCGCAAGCCGCAGCCCGAAGAAGGCCATGCCGGCCTGCGCGAGCCGCAGGGAGGAAACCGGCGCGCCGACCGCCTTGCAGAATGCGGCGATCGGCGCGGCCGCGATCGATTCCTACTCCGCGGCCTGCGACGGCGCGGCTTTCGTGTGCACCCAGTAGTTCGGGTCCGACTTGGAGCGCTTGAGGGCGTCCTCGGTCTCGAAGCCGGGCGCCATCGAGGCGTCCGTCCCGGCCAGCACCTGGTGGTGCTCGATGTCGAGCGTGCGCAGCCAGCGTTGCTGGCCCATGGTCAGCGCGACGAAATAGCCGATCTCGACCAGCTCCGGCTCGCTGAAATGTTTGTGCAGGCGGGCCCAGAACTTATCGTCGGTCGGCAAGTCCCAGGTGATGGCTTCCGCGTAGGAGAGGGCCGCCTTCTGCTTGTCGTCATAGCGCGTGGAGGTCTCGAAATTGATCAGATCGCGGTAGTCGTCCTCCACGATGCCGGCCTTGGCGGCCTTCATCGACCGCTGATTGCCGCAGAACTCGCACAGCACCGAGCGCGACACGTAGATGCGACACAGCTCCTTGATGCTGTGGTCGGCGACTCCGCGGTGGAAGACATCGCGCCAGCTGTTCGCGAAGGACCAGAACACCGCCGGCACATGAGCGCGGACCGCCTGGCTCTCGGGGCGAGGCGTGCCCTCACGGCGGCAGCGGTCGAGCTCGGCAAGCATGTCGGCGTCGTGGATGGCGGCCGGGTCGACGTAGCTGATGCGAGGTTTCTTCATGCGTGTTTCCTCCAGAACTGCGATCAAACGCACAAGTCTTCTTAACTTACGCGTCGCACTTCGTTAATGCGATGTCACCGGATCATCAATAGCCGATCTTGGCGACCTTTGGCGGCGCGAAGTGTCCCACTTTGCCCACCCGCCCACGGTCTTGCCGGGCCTGCGCGGCCTCGAAACGGCGTTTGGGTTCGGAATGGTAAATCCCCTTCAAGGTTACGCTTAAGTTTATTCGACTTTGCACATTTCGTAAACAATACGCCTTCAGTCAAACTTCAGCATAGCGCCAGAACACGGTAGCCGTTCACCGATTCAATACTGTCGGGGCTCCTATATTGGCCGCGACCGATCTGCGAAATCGCAGAAACAACATCAGGAACGTAGCCCCGTGCGCAGCAGCACCATCATCATGATCGCCGTGGCGGCCGTCTTCGGCCTCCTCGCGGTGTTCGTGGCGCAGTCGTGGCTCAATTCCCAGGCCGAGGCGCGCCTGCGGAGCCTCGAGGCCCAGAAGGTGCAGCCGGTGTCGGCGCAGACCATCGTGGTCGCGAGCCGGCAACTGCGCTTCGGCAACGAATTGTCGGCGTCGGTGCTGCGCGAGATGCCCTGGCCGGCGGACGCGGTGCCGCAGGGCGCGTTCCGGTCGATCCCGGAAGTGCTGACCGCCGGCAAGCGCGTCGTGCTCACCGCGATCGAAGCCAACGAGCCGGTGCTCGCCTCCAAGATCACCGGGCTGGGCCAGCGCGCGACGCTGTCGGCGACGATCGGCGAGGGCCACAAGGCCGTGACGATCCGGGTCAACGACGTCGACGGCGTTGCCGGCTTCGTCCTGCCGGGCGACCGGGTCGACGTCATGCTGAGCCGGCAGCTCGAGAAGAATTCGGCGATCAACGACGTGGTGCTCAAGAACACGCGCGTGCTCGCGGTCGACCAGCTCGCCGACGAGCGTTCCGACAAGCCGTCGGTCGCCAAGGCGGTCACGCTCGAGGTCGATCTCGCGGGCGCCCAGAAGCTTTCGCTGGCCAGTCAGGTCGGCACCCTGTCGCTGGCGCTGCGCAAGGCCGGCGACCAGGACTCGACGGCGTCGCGGCCGATCACGCTCGCCGATCTCGTCAACTCGCGGTCCTCCGACGATCCGGACGACCACGGCAAGTTCGCCACCATCTCGGTGACGAGGGCCATGAACAAAACCATCTACAGCGTGCTGAAGGACGGCGGCAGTCGCGCCACCGTGCTCCTGGGGCAGGAGCCGGCGCGCTGAGGGACTATCCGGGCGAATGGGGATTTGCCGGAGACTTGAAGCAGATCACAAGGCGGGGAGGCCGATGTGAAGAACCATAAACACCACGATGCCGCGGTGCAGCGCGCCCGGCAGACGGACAGGACCTCGGCCGGGCGGATCGGCGGGCGCCTCGACTGGCGCTCGCTCCTCCTCTCGTTCATCGCGGCTCTCGCGCTTTCGGCGTCGCCCGGGCTGCCGGGCTTCGCCCGCGACGCCATGGCCCAAAAGGTCATCCAGATCGGCGGCAAGCGGACCCTCGCGATCGTGGTCCCGGTCGGCAAATCGGAAGACGTGCGCACCGATTCGAGCTTCGTCGACATCATGATCGGCGATCCCGACATCGCCGACGTCAACGCCCTGACCGACCGGACGCTCTCGATCCTCGGCAAGAAGCTCGGCACCACGCGGGTGTCGATCTATGGCGAGGGCAAGAAGCTGATCGGCGTGTTCGACGTCGAGGTGTCCTACGATACCTCGGCGCTCGCCGCCGAGCTGACCCGGCGGTTCCCGACCAACAAGCTGCGCGTCTCCTCCGTCAACGGCCGCATCCTGTTGACCGGCACCGTGAGCGACGGCGTCGTGCTCGATCGCATCCTGACGGTGGCCCGCCAGTTCGGACCGGAGGTCATCAATTCGGTTCAGGTGGCGCAGCCGCAGCAGGTGATGCTCGAGGTGCGCTTCGTCGAGGCCTCGCGCCAGGCCGGACGCGAGCTCGGAGTCCAGTGGAACGTGCTGCCGACGCCCGGCCACCGGCAGAGCTTCGTGGCCAATGTCGGCGACCAGCTGCCGGCGGGCGCTCTTCCGACCGCGGTGGCCGGCGCCGCCGGCGTGCTCGGCGGGGGCTCGCCCTTCGGCTTCCTGGCCGGCAACATGATCGCCAAGGGGCTTCAGATCGACGTCATGCTCAATGCGCTGGAAACGCGCGGGCTGGCGCGCCGTCTCGCCGAGCCCAACCTGGTGGCGCTCTCGGGCGACACCGCGAACTTCCTGGCCGGCGGCGAGTATCCGATCCCGGTGCCGGGGTCCTTCGCGGGCCAGATCTCGGTCGATTACAAGAAATACGGCGTCAGCCTGGCGTTCACGCCCACGGTCCTGCAGGACAGCCTGATCAACCTGAAGATCGAGCCGGAAGTGAGCGCGCTCGATCCGAGCCACAACGTCACGGTCGGCAACGGCATCGTGGTGCCGGCGCTCACCGTGCGGCGCGCCTCGTCGACGATCGAGCTGCGGGACGGCCAGAGCTTCGTGCTCGCCGGGCTGTTGCAGAACGATCTGGCGACCGCGCAGGAGCAGCTGCCATGGCTCGGCGACGTGCCGGTGCTGGGCGCGCTGTTCTCGAGCAAGTCCTACCAGAAGAACGAGACCGACCTCATCATCATCGTGACCCCGCGCATCGTGCATCCGACCCGGCCCGGCGACGTCGTGCGCACGCCGCTCGACAACACGCTGCCGGCCAACGACGCCGACTTCTTCCTGAAGAACAAGAACGAGGTGCTGCGCACCGAAGTGCGCGGCGGCGCGGCCGCCGTCGAACGCGGGCCGATCGGCCACATGCTGGAGCTGCCAAAGGGAGGCGTCGATGCCGTGCTGCAGTCAAAAAGCTAGGACCGTCGCGGCCACCGTGCTGCTGGGGTCGTTTCTCGCGGGTTGCTCGGACCTCTATTACGACCGGCGTGAGACCGTGACCTTCGCCGCCAGCGATGCGTTGGCGAGCGCGCAAGCGACCCAGACCATCGATCCGTGGCCGCCCGCCAGCGCCAACCGCAATATCGACAGCAATGGCGCCCGCGTCGCCGGCGCGATCGAGCGCTACCGCACCGGCCAGATCATCCAGCCCAGGGGCATGAGCACCTCGGCCGGCTACACCGCCCCGGCGCAGTCGCAGCAGGGTGGCGGCGGGCCGTCGGCCTCCGCCGCCTCGTCGTCGGCGAAATGACCCGCAGCGGCGGACGCCAACGCCCGCCCACCACCTCGGATACGAGCCCGTGATGCGCAACAATCGATCGCAAGCCGCTTCCAACCGGACGAACGTGCTGGTGCTCACGGCCGATGCCGATTTCGAGCAGCTGGTGCGCGCGACCTTTACGGCTGCGGCCCAGATCGATCTTTCGGTGCTGACCGGCACCCTTGCCGCCAACGAGCAGGACATCACCGGCGAGGACGCAACCGTCATCGTGATCGATCTCGACACCCGGCGCGACGAGGACCTGGCGGCGCTGACCCGCCTGATGGCCCGGCTCAACGGCTGGCCGCCGGTGGTCGTGGTCACGGCGGCCTTCGACCGCGAGACGGCGCGCCAGCTCCTGCAAATGCGGGTGGCCGATTTCCTGGTGAAGCCGGTGCCGCCGGTCGAGCTGGTGCGGACCTGCGCGCGCGTCGTCCAGGCGCCGCCGGTTTCGGAATCGAGCGAGGCGAATATCTTCACCTATCTGCCGGCGGTCGGCGGCGCGGGCGTCACCACGCTCGCGATCCAGACCGCGCTTCTGTTGCTCAACAGCGGCGGCCAGAAGGCGCGCCCCACGACCTGCCTGGTCGATCTCAATTTCCAGCACGGCACCTGTGCCGACTATCTCGACCTCGAGCCGCGGCTCGACCTCAAGGAAATCGAGCCGCGCCCGGAGCGCCTCGACCGCCAGCTGCTCGAGGTGATGACCGCCTATCACGCCTCCGGGCTCGCCGTGATCGCGGCGCCCAATCGTCCGGCGGAAATGCGCACCTTCGATCCGGATATCGTGACGCGGTTGCTCGATCTCGTGTCGTCGCACTTCAACTATGTCGTGATCGACATGCCGCGGACCTGGTTCTCCTGGACCGACAGCGTGCTGCTCGGCTCGAACCGTCTGTTCATCGTGAGCGAGATGACCGTGCCCGGCCTCAAGCACGCCAAGCAGCTCGTCGCCGCGATCAGCGAGCGCCTCGGCGAAGACCGCCGGCCGCAGGTGATCGTCAACCGCTTCCATCAGCGCATGTTCGGCGCGGGCTTGCGGCGGAGCGACATCGAGCAGGCGCTCGGCGCGGATTTCGTCGCCGGCATCCCGAACGACTATGCTCTGGTGCGCGAAGCGATCGACCGCGGCGTGCCGCTCGACGACGTCCAGCCCGGCAACAAGATCACGACGGCGCTCAAGAAGCTGGTCGCGCCGCCCGACAAGCCGGCCGCTGCCGCGGCGCCGCAAAAGAAGCTTTCGTTGTCCTGGGCGCGGTCCTAGTGGCCGGGTCGATGACGGCGCACCGGTGAGCTGAGGCAAAAACAATGGCTGGTCGTTTCAGCGCGCGCCGCGTCGGGCCGGATCTTCCGCCGGTCGAGCCCGTGCCCGTCGCTCCGCCGGTGGCGGCCGAGGCGGAGCCGCCCGTCGACGCCGTCGCATGGACGATCTTCCCCGAGGCGTTGCCCGAGCCCGATCCGATCGTGCCGATGAGGCTGGCGCCCGAGCCGGTTCCCGCGGCGGCCGGCACCCCGGCTACCCCCAATCCGTTGCTGACCGACAAGCTGCTCGACGCCAAGGTGCGGCTGCACCGCAAGCTGATCGAGGAGATCAATCTTTCGGCGCTGGAAAAGCTGCCCGAGGATGAAATCCGCAAGCACGTCCAGCAGCTCGTCTCGCAATATATCCTGGTCGAGCGCCTGGCGCTGAACGCCGAGGAGCTGGCCGGATTCGTCACCGAGATCCTCGACGAAATGACGGGCCTCGGCCCGATCGAGCCGCTGCTCAAGGACCCCAGCGTCAGCGACATTCTCATCAACGGCCACGAATGCGTCTATGTCGAGCGCGGCGGCATTCTCGAACCCACCGCGGTGCGCTTCAAGGACGAGGCGCATCTCCTGCGCATCGTGAACAAGATCGTCTCGGCGGTCGGCCGCCGCGTCGATGAATCGCATCCGCTGTGCGACGCGCGCCTGCTCGACGGCTCGCGCGTCAACGTCGCGGTCCGCCCGGTCGCGGTCGACGGCCCGCTGCTCTCGATCCGCAAATTCTCCAAACGGCCGTTCAACCTCAACAAGCTCGTCGAGATCGGCGCGCTGCGTCCGCAGATGGCCGAGCTGCTCGGCGCCGCCGTCAAGGCGCGGGTGACGACCATCATCTCGGGCGGCACCGGCTCGGGCAAGACGACGATGCTCAACGCGCTGTCGGCCTTCATCTCCGACAAGGAACGCCTCGTCACCATCGAAGACGCGGCCGAGCTTCAGCTGCAGCAGCCGCATGTCGGGCGCATGGAGACGCGGCCGCCCAGTGTCGAGGGCAAGGGCGAAATCCGCCAGCGCGACCTGGTCAAGAACGCGCTGCGCATGCGGCCCGACCGCGTGATCCTCGGCGAGTGTCGCGGCGAGGAAGCCTTCGACATGCTGCAGGCGATGAATACCGGCCATGAGGGCTCGATGGCGACGATTCACGCCAACACGCCCCGCGACGCGCTTTCCCGCCTCGAGCAGATGATCGGCATGGCCGGCCTGCCGATGACCATCTCCAGCATCCGTGGCCAGATCGCGGCCGCCATCAAGGTGATCGTGCAACTCTCGCGTCTCTCCGACGGCAAGCGGCGCGTGATGAGCATCGCCGAGATCACGGGTCTCGAAGGCGACATGATCCAGATGCAGGAAATCTACAAATTCGTGCGCACCGCGACGCTGGAGGACGGCACCGTCGAGGGCCACTTCACGGCGACCGGCATCCGGCCGCGCTTCCTCACCGATCTCGTCGCCAAGGGCATCAAGATACCGGGCAGCTATTTCGACCCGAGCCAGACGCTGTAATCGCCATGCCGTTCGATCTCGATCCGACATATGCGGTCTACGCTTTCGCGGCGGTCTCCGCCATCCTGTTCGGCGAGGGCGTCTACCTGCTGTTCTTCTCGGCGGCGTCCTACCGCAACGGTGTCAATCGCCGTCTGGCGCTGCTGAGCGACACGGTCGATCGGCAGGCCATCCTGGTGCAGCTGCGCAAGGAGCGCGGGCTCACCATGAGCGGCGACTTCCGCCTGCCGGCGGCCTCGTTCAATCGCCTGGTCGTCCAATCCGGGGTCAGGATGGGCCTTACGCGCATCGGCCTGCTGGCCGTGATCGCGGCGGGCGCGACATTCATCGGGCTCATCGTGATGCGCGGCAGCAGCGTGGAAGCGCTGCTCGGAATGCTCTTCAGCGGGCTGGTGCTGCCCTATTTCACGCTCCGGATGCTGCGCGGCCGCCGACAGAAGAAATTCGCCGCCCAGTTCCCGGACGCGATCGACATCATCGTGCGAAGCCTGCGCGCCGGGCATCCGGTTCCGATCGCGGTGAACATGGTGGCGCGCGAAATGCCGGATCCGATCGGCAGCGAGTTCGGGCTCGTGGCGGACGAGATCACCTATGGGGCCGATCTCGAGACCGCCATGCGCAATCTCTATTCCCGGGTCGGCCAGGACGATCTGCCGCTGTTCGTCACCGCGGTCGCGATCCAGGGGTCGACGGGCGGCAATCTGGGCGAGATCCTGCAGAACCTGTCCGGCGTGATCCGCCAGCGTTTCAAGATGCGGCGCAAGGTCAGGGCGCTCGCATCCGAAGGCCGCGCCTCGGCGATGATCCTGTCGTCGCTGCCGATCCTGATGTTCATCGTGGTGCAGATCGCGGCGCCCGACTTCTACGGCAGCGTGTGGCACTTCGACATGACCAAGACCGTCCTGGGCATGGGGATCGGCTGGATGATGGTTGGCAATCTCATCATGTACAAGATGGTGAACTTCAAGATCTGAGCCATGCAGACATTGCTCGACCTAGCTGCGGACTACGGGGGCCACGTCAATGTGGTGCTGCTGGCGCTCGTCTTCATTCCGACCGCCACGGTCTCCTTCTTCCTGATGAGGACCGTGCGCGCGCATGGGTCGGTGAAGCGCCGCGCTTCCGGAATCACCAGCGACATGCTGATGTCGTCCGGCGACGGCCGCTCGCTGCGCCATACCAGCCTTCGGGCGGCGCAGCGCCTGATCGATCGCACCACCAAGCATTATTCGGCCTTCGACGACAAGACCATGAAGATGCTGCGCCGGCGCCTCGTTCAGGCGGGCATTTTCGACCCGCGCGCGGTCGGCTTTTTCTTTCTCGCGCGCGGCATCCTGGCGGTCACGATGGCGGGGGTCGCCTTCATCATGGTGCCGGTCCTCACGACACATCAAGGTCTGCTGTGGCCCTTCGTCGGCGTCGCCGGCCTGCTGGGCTATCTGGGGCCGAGCCTCGCGCTCGACCGGATCGTGGCGACGCGGCGCCAGGAATACCGCTCGGGATTCCCCGACATGATGGACCTGCTGGTGGTCTGCGCCGATGCCGGCCTCGGCCTCGCGTCGGCCTTCGAGCGCGTCGGGCGCGAACTCGCCGATTCCTATCCCAATCTGAGCGCCAACATCCACATGGCCAATCTCGAGATCCGCGCCGGCCGCACGATCAGCGAGGCGCTCGAGCATTACGGCGACCGGCTCGGCCTCGCCGAAGCCCGCTCATTCGCCACCCTCATCCAGCAGTCGGACGAGCTCGGGTCCAGCATCACGGACGCGTTGCGGGTCTACAGCGAGGACATGCGCCACAAGCGCCTGTCGACCGCCGAGGAAAAGGCCTATGCGCTGCCCTCCAAGCTCACCCTCCCGTTGATGGTCTGTGTGTTTCCGGTGCTGTTCGTCGTGATCATGTTACCGGTAGTCGTGCGCGTCAAAATGGGCGCCTTTTGATCGCCACGGCCTTGGGACGGGCGGCGAGAGTTTCTTAACCAACCTCCCCTAGGGTCGATTTTCGGGGTTCCCCGAAGCACCTTTTTCTCGCTCGCGCGCAGGTGCCTCGGACCGCCCTTGAGTATCGGCGCCGGGGGCGCAGCGGATGAGCGTTGGCGTCAAGCGTAGCGTTGCGTTTGCGGTGGCGGGCCTCGTATGGCTGACCGGCTGCGAGACCACGTCGACCAGGCTCCCCGACATTTTCAACCTGAAAGCCGAAAAGGTGGCGAATAATGCCGAGGAGGCGACCGGGTCGGTCGGCGCCCATCCGGCGGTCGGCGACAGCGGGCCCGCGGTCGAGCCGGTGCCGCCATTCACGCCCAGCAACCCCAACGACGATCTGAGCCTCGGCCGGATGAATTTCCGGCAGGGAAATTACGGGCTGGCGGAGCGATATTTCCGCCGTGCGGTCGAAAGCGGGCCGCGCGAGGCGGAAGCCTGGCTTGGCCTCGCCGCCTCCTACGACCGGCTGCGCCGGTTCGACCTCGCCGACCGGGCCTATGGCCAGCTGATCGGCCTTTCGGGCCGCACCCCCGAAATCCTCAACAACCAGGGCTATTCCTACATGCTGCGCGGGGATTTCAGGCATGCGCGCGAGATTCTGGCGGAAGCCCAGGCAAAAGACCCCGCCAATCCCTATATTGCCAATAACCTCGCGCTGCTGGAGGAGAGCGTCCGGACCCGCAAGGCCGTGCGTTAGAGCTCTGGGCAGGCCGGCCCCATCGCGATGGGTGCCGGGCTCTGCCGGTGCCACGGCAGAGGGATTTTTTGGGACGCGCCACCATGCTTGCCGACCTCAAACAATTCTTCGCCGAGCTCACGGGCGGAGATAAACCGCAGGAGCAGTTCGGGCCGGACGACTACCGCCGCGCCGCGACGGCTCTCCTGGTGCACATCGCCGCGCTCGATGGCGACCTCACCGACGCCAAGCGGCGCAAGCTGCATGCCATCCTCGAGACCAATTTTGCGCTCGACGCCGCCGCGGCCGACGAGCTCATCGAGGCGGCGGCCGCCGACGACCGGGAGGCGGTCGATTTCTATCACTTCACCAGCCTGCTCATGCGCACGCTCGACGAGGCCGGCCGGCTGAACGTCATCGAGATGATGTGGGAGATGGTCTTTGTGGACGGCGCCGTGAGCGAATTCGAGGCCAACGTGATGTGGCGGGTCGCGGACCTGCTTGCCGTCTCGCCGCGCGACCGTATCACGCTGCGCGAGCGCGTCGCGGCCGCGCGCGCCGGCGCCGACGAGCCGTCGTGAGCGATCCCCGCAACGTCACTTGCCGCGACGCGAGGCCCGCGCAGGGGTCATGGATGGTCCGCCGCGGGCGGTCTTGCAAACGCCCCACCGGCAGGTAGGGTTTTGACGATCATGCACGCACCCATGCATTCCGATGCTGTCGTTCCGGCCATCGACCGCCCGGTGCTGCTGGTGCTGCACCAGGAGCTGTCGACGGCCGGAAGGGTCGGACATTACCTGGCGGCGCGCGGTCTTGCGCTCGACATCCGCCGGCCGCGTTTCGGCGATCCGCTGCCCGATACCCTCGCGGAGCACGCCGGCGCGGTCATCTTCGGCGGTCCCCAGAGCGCCAATGATGCGGACGACTTCGTGCGCCGCGAGATCGACTGGATCGCGGTGCCGCTCAAGGAGAAGAAGCCTTTTCTCGGCATCTGCCTCGGCGCCCAGATGCTGGCGAAGCACCTCGGGGCGCGCGTCGCCGTTCATCCGGAGGGCAAGGCCGAGGTCGGCTACTACCCGATCCGGGTGACCGAAAGCGCCCGCGCGGTCTGCGAGATCTGGCCGGACTATGTCTATCAATGGCACCGCGAAGGGTTCGAGCTGCCGCTCGGCGCCGAGCTCCTGGCGGAGGGCGATATCTTCCGGGTGCAGGCGCTGCGCTACGGCCCGGCCGCCTATGGGATCCAGTTTCACGCCGAGGTGACGCACGCCATGATGTGCCGCTGGACCACGCGCGGCCATGCCCGCATGGAGCTGCCCGGCGCCAAGCAGCGCGCCGCGCATTTCGCCGAGCGGCCGGTCTATGACCCCGCTATCCGCACCTGGCTGGCGACCTTCCTGGAGCGCTGGGTCGAGGGCGGGACGGTCGGCGCATCGGTGGCGGCAGCGCCGTAGTCCCGCGTCGTCGCGACGGTACGCGCTCGTCTTTTCCCTTGCGATGATGTGCTTGCGTAGGCTGGCCTGCCAGCCGTAGCTCGCGAAGAGATTTTTACGTGCGCTTCACCAGCCCGTCTTCGCCCTGCGGGCTACGACGGGCAGCCTTCGCCCTCGTTTTCCCTTGCGATGATGTGTTTGCGGAAGCTGGCCTGCCAGCCGTAGCCCCCGAAGGGGGCGAAGGCTGGTGGAGCCGAGCGGGATCGAACCGCTGACCTCCTCATTGCGAACGAGGCGCTCTCCCAGCTGAGCTACGGCCCCTGCCGGCCGAGCGGCACTCGCGTGCCGTGGCCCTTGGGAAGGCTGCCATTTAGGGCCGGGGTGTGGCGCTGTCAAGGATCGGCGCGCGCCAGCGCCGGCATGACCCCGCCGGGGTCAGGGCGACAGCGGGCCGCCAGGGTCCGCTTGTTTGGGGCGGGGCGACCCGCTACATGTTCCCGTCATCATTGCGGACGGAATCGACCATGCTCGAACTCCTGCGCTTCATTTCCTACCTGCTCACGCTCTATATTTACATTCTCATTGCTTCCGCCGTCATGAGCTGGCTGATCGTCTTCAATGTGGTGAATCCATCGAATCAATTCGTCCATATGATCGGCGAATTCCTCTATCGGGTCACCGAGCCGGTATTACGGCCGATCCGCAACATGCTTCCCAATCTGGGCGGGATCGACATCTCGCCGATCGTGGTGATCCTGATCATCATCTTCATCCAGGAAGTGATCTTGCCGAACCTCGCCCGAGCTTTCGGTTAGTGAGCGTGGCCGGCGGTCAGGCATGGACCGTCTCGCGCTACGCAGTGGTCGTCACGGTGCGGCTGACCCCGAAAGGCGGACGTGACGCGATCGACGGCATCGAGCGGCTGGGCGACGGCCGGCCGGTCGTGAAGGCGCGGGTACGGGCCGCGGCCAGCGACGGCGAGGCGAATGCCGCGCTGGTGAAGCTGCTGGGCCAGGCGCTGGACGTCTCGGCGCGTCAGGTCACGCTGGTGGGGGGCGCCACGGCGCGGATCAAGCGGGTGAAGATCGACGGCAACGGTGCGGCGCTGGCGGCGACGCTCGAGAAAATCACGGCCGAAAAATCATGACGCCGCGTGACCGCAAGGGGACTTCGCCATGACGGCGCAGCTCATCGACGGCAAGGCGATCGCGGCCGCTCTGCGCGCCCGCGTCGCGGCCGAGGTTCGCCGTCTGGCGCAACACCATGGGCTGGTGCCGGGGATCGCGGTCGTCCTGGTCGGGAGCGATCCGGCGAGCGAGGTCTATGTGCGCAGCAAGGCCAACCTTGTGGTCGAGGCCGGCATGCGCTCGTTCGACCATCGCCTGCCGGGCACCACCGGCGAGGCCGAGCTGTTGGCCCTGGTCGGGCGTCTCAACGCCGATCCGGCCGTCCACGGCATTCTGGTGCAGCTTCCGTTGCCGGCGCAGATCGACGCCCGCAAGGTCATCGAGGCGGTCGATCCCGCCAAGGACGTCGACGGCTTTCATCCGCTCAATGCCGGTCGGCTCGCCATCGGTCTGTCGGCGCTGGTTCCGTGCACGCCGCGCGCCTGCGTGATGCTGGCCAAGACCGTGCGGCCTTCGCTCGCCGGGCTCGATGCGGTGGTGGTGGGGCGCTCGAACGTCGTCGGCCGGCCGCTCGCCCAGTTGCTGATCGGCGAGAGTGCGACGGTGACGGTCGCGCATTCGAAGACGCGCGACCTGCCCGCGCTTTGCCGCAGCAAGGATGTGCTGTTCGCCGCGATCGGGCGTCCCGAATTCGTCAAGGGCGACTGGATCAAGCCGGGCGCGACCGTCATCGACGTCGGCATCAACCGGGTCGCGACGGCGGACCAGAAGGGCCGGATCGTCGGGGACGTCGCCTTCGCGCCGGCGCGCGAGGTCGCGGGCGCCATCACGCCGGTGCCGGGCGGCGTCGGCCCGATGACGATTGCCTGCCTGCTGGTCAATACGGTGCTGGCGGCCTGCGCCGCCCGCGGGTTGCCGGCGCCGGCGCTGTGAAATGAACCCGGCGGGGCGGCAGCGCCCCCAACGTCAGGGCTCACCATGCTGAAATGCGCTCCTCTGGCCGCCGGCGCGTTCGCGCTTGCCATGCTGCCCGGCTCGCCCGCGGTCGGCGAGACCATCGACCACGCCGCGACGCGCTTCAACGTCGACCAATGCCGGCACAAGCAGGGACGCGAGCCCGAGGATTACGGCGAATGGCGCTGCGCCGGTTATGCGGGCGTCGCTGTCGTGATGACGGCGGGAGACCAGCGCGTCTATGTCAGCTACGGCCCCCATGCGAGGCGCGAGCCGGCCGCCACGCAGACGCTCGGCGCGCCGAACGGGGAGGGCCGCAGCATCGAATGGCGGATGGTTTGCGGCCCGGGCCGCAAGGGCCGGCCGTTCGCGACCATCATGCGATGGACGACCGCCGTGGCGGCTGACGACCCCAAGGTGGAACGCGGCGTCCAGCGCGGCGAGGTGCTGGTGGTGACGCGGCTCGGGCCGGGCGGCGTCTGCCATGTCGGTTATGTCGACGGCCGTCAGAATCCCGACGCCAACACGCTCGCCCGCGCGATCGCGGATCGGCATGCCCGCGCCTTCCGGTGCGGTAAGGACAAGCCGATCATGCTCGGCGACAAAGGGCCGGGCTTCAGCGAACCTTATGGCGGGGGCCGCGATTAGGCCACGCCGATTCGGACGCGGCCCGATCGGGCCGCGCGCGAGGACTCAATTCCAGGCGTAGGCGACCTTTTCGAGCACCTTGTCGCCGAATTTCTCCGACGAACGCGCCACCGCGCGGCCGCCCAGCGCCCGGTAGAAGTCCACCGCCGGCTCGTTGTCGGAGAGCGCCCACACCACCACGCTCTTCATGCCGCTGTGGGCGAGATCGCGCCGCGCGGCCGTGAACAGGCGGCGGCCGAAGCCGAGGCCCTGGAACTCGGGGCGCAGATAGAGCTCGTAGATCTCGCCGTCGTAATAGAGGCTGCGGGCGCGGTTGCGCCCGTAATTCGCATAGCCCGCGATGGTGTCGCCGAACGCCAGGAGCGAGATTCGGCTGCCTTTGCGAATCGCCCCGTTCCACCACGCCTCGCCGCGGCGGGCGATGAGCCGCTCGAGCTCGGCCCCCGGGATGACGCCCTGATAGGCGTTCCGCCACGCGTCGTCATGCGTGGCGGCGACCGACTTGGCGTCGGCCGGACGGGCGCGGCGAATCTCGATGAGGACTGTGCTCATGATTCGAATAGAGCAATGAGCGAGTCCGGCTTCAAGAGGCACGTTGATCGTTGCCCGATGGTGTGGATTATTGGCCGCGGAGTTAGAGAATCCATTGTCGGGCTTGAGGAATTTGTGAAAATCGCAGGCCCTTTGACGGTTTTTCCGGCCGTAAAATCCGCCGCCGCGGCGTGCGCGCTGGTCATTTTATTTTCAGGTGTGCTCGCCGCGCCACGCGCCGAGCCGCTCGCCGGGCCGCAATCCGCCGAGCAAGGCGCGTTACGGAACCAGCTCTGGCTGCTGCCGTCGGGGCAACCCGGCGTGCTGATGCGGGCGACGGTTTTCCGGCCGCCGGGCGCCGGCGCATTTCCGCTCATGGTGATGAATCATGGCTCGACCCAGAACGCGGCGCGGCGTCTCGCGTTGCCGACGCCGGAATTCGCTGCGCTGTCGCGGTGGTTCGTCCGCCATGGCTATGCGGTCGTGGTGCCGCAGCGGCCCGGCCATGGCGAGACCGGCGGCGCCTATCGGGAGGATCAGCGCGGCTGCGACGATGCGGATTTCGCGGGTGCCGGCGCCGGCGCGGCCGAAAGCATCGCGGCCGCCGTCGCCTATATGCGGGCGCAACCCTTCGTGCGCCGCAACGGAACCATCGTGAGCGGACAGTCGGCCGGCGGCTGGGCCGCGCTGGCCTTCGCCAGCCATGCGCCCGGCGGCGTAGCGGCGGCGATCAATTTCGCCGGCGGCCTGGGCGGGCAGTCGTTCGATCGG
>Ga0137418_10000382_pt1 | contig 39089 bp, 32 predicted proteins | sample CZODoug3_1_2_16f_FD_122242 | JGI IMG/M metagenome (GOLD analysis project Ga0137418, IMG submission 122242) | Vadose zone soil fungal communities from Angelo Coast Range Reserve, California, USA - CZODoug3_1_2_16fungal (Hybrid Assembly) | ecosystem: Environmental > Terrestrial > Soil > Vadose...
TTGGCCTTTCGCGTTTGGCCTTTCGGGTCTGGCTATCAGCTCGCAGCTGTCCGCCGCCAGGCGTTTTCCTCGGACCTCGAAGCGTTTACAGTTTTTTGCCATAACCCTTTTCGGGAGGGGTGACAAACCTCAGCGCGAATTGCCGCCTTGGGGAGCCTGCTCGTTGATTTACACTTACGCGTTTGCTTCGGAGGTTTCTCATGCGCCGCCTGTCGTTCTCTTTTTCCCTCTTCGTCATCCTGTTTGCGGTTTCGTTGTTCGCCCAGAGCAAGCATCCGTTTACCTTTGAGGACATGATGTCGCTCAAGCGCGTGGGCGAGCCCGTGCCTTCGCCCGATGGCAAATGGGTGCTGTTCAGCGTCGTGGATGTAAGCCTCGAAGCGAATTCCCAGACTCCCCATGTATCGATTGTTCCCACGGCGGGGGGCGAATCGCGCGCGCTCATTTCCGAGCAGAACGCAGATCGTCCACGCTGGGCCCCGGATGGAAAGCGATTCGCGTTTGTATCGACCAAGGAAGGCGGATCGCAGATCTGGATCGCGGATTTCGACCCCACGTCCGGCAAGGCGACGGGCACGCACAAGCTGACTTCGATCGCAACCCAGGCGGATGGCGAGCTCTGGTCACCGGACGGAGCGAACATCCTGTTCGTGTCGGTGGTCTATCCCGAGTGCGCCGGCTCGCCCTCCGAGGCAGAAGCCTGCAACGCGAAAAAACTCGACGAGCACCAGAAGTCGAAGGTCAAGGCCCTCATTTTCGATCGCTTGCTGTACCGCCATTGGAATGCCTATAAGGAAGGCATGCGCAGCCACATCTTTGTGGTGCCGGCCGAAGGCGGTACGGCTCGCGACCTCACGCCCGGCGACTACGATTCTCCCGTGTTCTCGCTCGGTGGACAGGACGACTACGCCTTCTCGCCCGACGGGCAGGAGGTCTGCTACGCGTCGAACCACGACAAGGTCGAGGCGACTTCGACCAACAACGACCTGTGGATCGTGCCCGTGGGCGGTGGGACGGCGAAAAATATTACCAGCGACAATCCTGCCAGCGACTCGACGCCGCTCTATTCGCCGGATGGGAACTACATCGCCTACCGCGCCCAGAAGCGCCCCGGATACGAGAGCGATCGGTTCCGGCTGATGCTGTACGAGCGCAAGACGGGGGAGATCAAGGAGCTTACGCAGACCTTCGACGGCTGGGTCGGAACGTTTGTCTGGGCCCCTGATTCTTCGCGCATTTATTTCAGTTCCGAGATCTCTGGAATCGCACCGGTCTGGGCGGTTCGCTTGGTAGGTCCTGGGCCCAAGAGCATTTTTGCTCGGGAGAATGCGGCAGGCTATAGCGACGATTTAGCGGTTACCGGCGATGGCAAGACTCTCCTATTCACGCGGATGTCGATTGCTGCGCCAAATCAGATTTACGATTTGAACTGGGACCTCAAAACACCGTGCAGCAACCGGCATCAGGAAGACCCTCCGCCGGGCGACTGCGGGTTTTCGAACCCGGTAGCGCTCACCCACCTCAACGACCCCATCCTCTCCCAAGTGGCCATGTCCCCGCTCGAATCCTTCTGGTTCGCCGGAGCTCTGGGAGATAAGGTCCAAGGTTTCCTCGTCAAACCACCCAACTTCGATCCCGCCAAGAAATATCCCGTGAAGTTCCTCCTCCACGGTGGCCCGCAAGGCGCCTGGGGAGACGACTGGTCCTACCGCTGGAATCCCGAACTCTTCGCCGCCAACGGGTACGTGGTCATCATGATCAACTTCCATGGCTCGACCGGATACGGGCAGAGGTTCATTGACGCGATCAACGGCGACTGGGGCGGTGCGCCGTTCGAGGATCTGATGAAGGGCCTCGACTACACCGAAAAGACCTATCCGTTCATCGACATGGACCGCGAATGCGCGCTGGGCGCCAGCTACGGCGGCTACATGGCCAACTGGATCCTCGGACACACCGACCGCTTCCAATGCATCGTCTCGCACGACGGCATGTTCAACAGCGAGTCGGCTTGGGGCACGACCGAAGAGCTGTGGTTCAACGAGTGGGAGTACAAAGGCACGCCGAGGACGAATCGCGAGATGTACCAGAAGTGGTCTCCGCACAATGCCGCGAAAAACTTCAAAACGCCCACCCTGGTGGTCCACAGCCAGCTCGACTACCGCCTGGACGTCTCCGAAGGCTTCCAGTTATTCAGCACACTGCAGCGGATGGATGTGCCTTCGAAGATGCTCTACTTCCCCGACGAGGGCCACTGGGTGCTGAAGCCGCAGAACAGCCAGCTCTGGTACAAGACGGTGAACGACTGGGTCGACCAGTGGACGAAGAAGTAGCCCCGCCATTTTGCCGGACAGACGGCAGGCGAACACGCGAAAGAGGCGACGCAGCATCACCGTGCCCGCGGCTGGAAGCCTTGGCCCGCCGGGACGCGTGGCTGTCCAGCGCTTCCGCCCGGGATGGCTTGCGCGAGTCGGGGGCGGCGCCGGCAGTTCGAACTCGAGCCACCGCGCTCGAGCCCGCGCCGTTTCCGGGGTTCGTGATGGTGATGGATCGCACTCCATCTGATACTGGCGGTGCTTTGGCTGCGAGTTGATTTGCGGAGACCGCGAGCAGAGCCGCGTGCTTGCCCGCCCACCGCGACCCGTCATGCCCAGCTTGCATCCCACGCCTTCGATCGAGATCGGTATGCCCGCCTAGACCGCGGGCCCGAGTGGGCGCAACCGTGTCGCCGTAGAGCCGGTGCGCGCAGTAGCGGAACTCGGGGCGGCGGTCTCCTTGCACCTCAGCGATGCCGATACGGAACTGACTCGGGCTGAGTAACTCTGCGTTCCACCGAGTCAAGCCAAACACTCGCGCACGCGCAGCGTCTGTCCAGCGCGCACGCCCCGAATCCTTTGCTCCACTTGAAACGTGACTTGCACACTCTCGACCCGCCCCGAACCTGCTGCACTCACGGGCGCGATCCGCATGACTTCCCTGGGGAAGGTCGTTCCCGCTTTCCGCGTAACTTGCCGCAGATCGGGAGGCAACCGCAAAGGAGGCGAGGGCCGCACCTGCGCGGAGAGAGGAAGAACCGGCAAACACATTAATAGAGACGCCTGCACAGGGTCCGATGCGTAAGCACCCGCGTTCTGCTTTAGCCTGCTCGGAAAGAAGCAGAAAACGGGGATACGAACTGAATCCTTCACGGACGCCGCCCCCAGTACCCGTGTCCGCAGTCACCAGAGTGAGTGACTCCGAGCGATGGGTGGTATGGCCGCCCCCAAAGGAAAAATCGCGGAACTACCTCCTTGGCCGATGTCCTTCCGCCGACAGGTGCGCGCCCGTCAGCAGCAGGAGTCCGGAGAGAAATGCCCAGAACATCAGGCTGACCGAGAGCGAGAAGGGTCCGTAGACCTCGGCGAAGTTCAGCCAGGGCAGGGCAAGGATGTAGGCGTACTTCAGCGCTTCGAACAGCAGTCCCATGATGAGGGCTGTGGGAAGGACAGCGCGGGCCGGAACTTTCCCGTTCGGCAACAACCAATAGATCAGGAAGAAGATTGCGATGCTGGCGGCAATGGCGAAAACCTTCATCACCAAGAAGCCCACCAGCCGGACGACGATGGTGGCATGGCCCCGCAGCAGCAACCCCATCAATGCCACATTGCCCGCGCTCATGCCCACCGAAAGCAAAGCCAGCACCCCGCACCAGACTGCCAGACCCAGCGAAATCAGCTGGTTCCCAAAATAGGAACGATTCTCCGGAAAACCCCAGATCCGGTTCAACGCGACTTCGAGCGGCAGGAAAATTCCGGTCGAAGTGACCAGCAGAATCACCAGAGATACGATCTGCGCCTGATGGCGCGCGCCCACCATGGCATTCAGATTCCGGATCAAGAAATCTTGGCCGGCCGGAAGGTAGTCCCGCAGCAGTTGCAGGATCACTTCGTACATCCCGGGCGAGTGAAACACCCGCCGGATCAACGTCAACAGCAACATCACGAACGGAAAAAACGACAGGATCGCATTGGCCGCCACCGAAAATGCGAACGTATGCACCTCGGTACGCATCAGGTAGCGAACGGTGGAAAGCACGAGCCCGGAGTAGGTGCGCGTATCGATTTGGGCGCGGGTGGGTAGGCTTTCAGCGGGTCGGGGAACCGTGGTTGTGATGGGGCTGGACACCGAATTTCTTAATCTTATCAAAGGGATGCGCTTCGACCAGGTCACCAAAGGGTAACCATGAAACGACCATGGGTCATGTTCAGCGAGATTCCGGACAGCGCAAGCCTATGACTCTAAGAGGGTTTGTTGAATTTCTTTTCTTGCCAAGGAGCACTGACCTGCATATTATCTTGGGCTCACTACCGAAAAGTCGGTAGCGAATCCAGGTAGTTTGGGTTGACGTTTCTGTGTTAGGCGGTCGAAATTCGCGTCATCGTCTCGGGCTCCTGAGCTTAGTGCCGTGGTTCCTCTACCCGGCGCCAAACTCAGGAGCCCTTCATGCTGGCAGGGACTCTTCCGTCGGCAGTAACGCGACCTGTCTTTCCGATCCTTTGAGGGGGGGCTTTTCCGCAGTCTGGAGGCTTCGACATCGGACGGGAAGATGAATTCTTCGCGATGAGGCGAAAGGAGTTTCTCTGTGAGAGAGAAGGGAACTGTGAAGTGGTTTAACGGAGCAAAGGGGTATGGCTTTATCCAGCGCTCCACTGGCGAGGACGTGTTCGTCCATTTCTCCGCCATTCAGGAGAACGGATACCGCACGCTCAACGAAGGCGAAACCGTGGAGTTCGATCTGCTCAAAGGCCCGAAGGGCTTCCAGGCAGCGAACGTGGTTCGCGTCTGACCTGGCTTGCAAACCATTCATTCGCCCTCCCGGTTCCCCCTGGGAGGGTTTTTTGCTGGATGTTCGCTCGCCGGTTTTCAATTGCCGAATGGGGGATTGACCGGTGGCGCCGCGGACGACGAGCGGATGGGATCGGGTTCGTTCGGGCGCCGACACCGCAGGGCCGCGGACGGGCCCACACCCGGCGCACAAATCAATCGCTACTGCACTTCCACTGACACCAGGTCCCCGTCCGCCAACCCGCCAGCCTTGTAGTTAATCGAGAGCCGGCGATTCCTCCATTCGCAGGAAAAGCCATCCTCTCCGATCACCAGCAGCGACTTGTAGTCCGCCGTCCGCAACTTCAGTGACTTCGCTCCCGTATCCACCGTCAGGACAGCAGCGGGCGCTCGCGAGCAGTCCACGCTGGTCAAAGTACCTTTGAGGAAATGGGTGGGACGTTTATCGGGCATCGACTGCTCGGGCGCCTGCGCTCGCTTCTGCGCTTCCTGCTCGAGTTCATCGAAGGGAGAGGATTGCGGCGCACGCTTCGGGGCAGTGGGCGAGACTCCGTATTTCTTGACGGCCGCCAATTCGTCCAATTGATGACTCGCCGCGGCCGCAATTTGCGGATTGCTGCTCGCCTTCAAGCGCTCGAAGATCACCCGGGCAACGTCCCACTTCTTCGCCGCTTCCTGGATCTGGCCCAGGTTGAATACGTACTGCTCGTTCCTCGGACTGAGCGCGATCGCCACTTTGATCGACTCCAGCGCCGAGGCCGCCCCCCCGCCCTCGATGCGCGCCAGGGAGAGCATGTTGTAGGCCTCCGCGAACTCCGGATACCAGTCGATCGTCACCTTGAGGTCGATCATCATGTTCGCCAGTCCCTGCATCTCCTCGTGGTTGGTTTGCGCGGTTTTGTATTTCAGCAAAGCCAGGTAGTAACGATTCCATATATCGCGCGGATCAAGCGCTGCCGCGTTACCCAACTCCTCAGCCGCCTGCGGAAACTCCTTCCGTTCCATATGCAACCAGGCCAGGGCACGATGCGCGATCTCGTTATCCAGCGGTGCGCCCTGCTTGTCGGTCATTTTAAGAACGTTGTCGATTTCTCTCAGCCCCTGCTCCCTCCGGTCCGGGAGGCGCACCATCACTTCCGCCATTTGCGCCTGCGCGTTCGCTTCAGATACCGGCTTTGCTTCGATGGAGACATCGTCCGGTCCCAGCGGAACGGCAAACCGGTAGATTTCCGGATGACTATTTCGTGGTCCGGGCTGCCGTGCCGCCTCCTGGTCCGCGACCAGCTTCTTCAACGAACGGAAGTAGTCCTTCACGGCCTTGTCGAATTCGGCCGAGGACATTCCGTAGGCCTGCTGGATCGCTGCTTCGACCGGGACTTTCTGGTTCTGTACCAGGTCGAAATAGGTGCCGGCCGCAGTCAACTGGTCTTTGTTAAGCAGGTAATGCATCACCATCCAGGACTGCGCGTAAAACAGCGTGTGGCGCGTCCCTTCCTGATCACCGGCTGGGTCGTGGCGCATCCTGAACAGATCAGGCAGCGAGAGCCACACCCAACCGCCCAACAATTCCGTCAAGGATTTTGGCGGGTTGCGCACCTCGCTCTGATTGCCGAGGACGTCTTCGGAAACCGACGAGCCCAACTCCGGATCGCTGCCGATCTCGGCCTGCTTGTTGTCCAGGCGTAGCGACGAAAAATATTCGGCAAAACCCTCGTCAAACCAGCCTTGCGTCGGCGGATAGTTGTAGTTGAGGAGCAGGTGGGCAAACTCGTGGGTGATCGCACGCCAAGGATCTTCTTCCGATGCGTTCAGCACGATGAATTGATGGTCTTCCCCGGGAACGAAAAATCCGGGCGCGCCGATGGGACGGCCGTCGTGCAGCGGAGCCATCTTGTAGTACTGCTGGTCATCCTGTAACGCGAAGATCGTGAGCGGCACCGGCATGTTCAGCTTCTTCCGCATGAGCAGTTGCCCGAACACGGCGCGCATCTGCTCGAAGCGCAGCGCCACCTCGCGGCCTTTCTTGTCGCCCGCATCCGTGATGACGGTAAAGTGCGCCGAGCGGACCTCCAGCCACTTGGGTTCAGCGGCCTGCAGGGTGGAGGGCAGGAGGCAGAGCGCGATCTGCAGAAGCAGGGAAGCTGCGAAAACCGGTGTCCGAGGTGAGAAGCGACCCATGGTGAGCTGCCGGGACATGGAATGAGGGAATGCTATCACGGAGGGGATTCGCGGCAACTGCCCCGCGCAGACGACCGTGCAACGCATTCGACGGGCCTTGACCGCAAAGACCGCGTTTGCGTGATTGTCTTCGCGCGCAATGGCGCGCCCGGAGCCTTGCGCTTCAAAGCCTTGCCGCCCTCAGGAGCGGCCCAGCTTTCGCAAGGCCCACGCAGCGCTCTCGGCCACCGCCACATCGTTGTCTTCGAGCAGGCTTTCGAGCGTCGAGACGAACTCCCGATTCCCGCTGTTGCCCATCGCAATCACCGCGTTCCGCCGCATCCCGCTCAGCTTGGTTCGGCGGACCGGCGACCCACGAAAAACTTCGCGAAATTCCTCTGCCTTCATCTCAGCCAACCACTCTAGCGCCGGATTGACGAGCCCCTTGCGCGGCTGGAACTCGGAGGCCTCGGTCCTCGGCGCTTTCCGGTTCCACGGACACACGTCCTGGCAAACATCGCACCCGAACACGTGCCTGCCCATGCCGTCACGCATCTCCTCGGGAATCGCGCCCCGCTTCTCGATGGTCAGATACGAAATGCATTGATTGGAATCAAGCTGATACGGAGCGATAAATGCGTCCGTGGGGCAGGCATCGAGACATCGCGTACACGACCCGCAACGATCGGGCGCGGGCAGATCGGGCGCCAGGTCGATCGAGGCAAGAATCACCCCCAGAAAGAGCCATGACCCCATCTTCTGATTCAGGATGCAGGTGTTTTTCCCGATCCACCCCACGCCGGCATACTTTGCATAAACGCGCTCGACCAAAGGCCCGGTATCGACGTAGCAACGCGTAAGGAGCGCCGGTCCTGCGCCTTCGCTCAGGGCGGGCTTGCCGGCCGTCGGGGTGGGATTCTGCCACCCCTCCTGAACACTCTCCACCAGAGACCGCTCAACGACCCGGAGCCGATCCATCACCGAGTCGTGGTAGTCCTCGCGGCTCCAGGCGTAGCGCGATATCCACCCGCGCTCGGGGTCGCTCACGTTCGTGGAATACGGCTCGGCGCTGTTGTAATTGATCGCGCAGACGACCACGCTGCGCGCCCAGGGAGCGGCTCTCCGCAGAGATGCCCGCTTCAACTCTCCGGCGTCATCCCGCGATTCGAGATACTTCATCTCCCCCGCGTGCCCGTCGGCGATCCACTCAGGGAAGTAGTCCAGTTCGGGAAAGTCACGCACAGGCGCGACGCCCGCCAAATCGAAGCCTGCACTTTTCGCGGCATGCTTTACGGTCTCGGTGATGGCGTGGATTCCGGGCATCGAGAGAAATTCCGACGACCAGCTTATCTCATGGGCTTATCTCATGGGTAAGACCGGCCGGGTACTGAACATAAGCTGGGGGTACTGGGAAGGAGGCAGTTCCACGACCTCCGCGAGAGCGATTTCTTTGCTTATTTCTCAACGCGAACCCAGCCCGTATCCCCCCCAGCAGCATCACTCCCATTTTACGGCCGCACCCCCATGCCTTCGAGCCCCTTTCCAGTCGCATCCGGCTGACTGACGATTTCCTCTCTGCGCCTCCAGTCGGACAAGGCGATTCTGGGGAGACTCAATCCCCCAGTCGGGCTTTGCCACCACGTCTTCGTACCCGAGCATACGGAAGGCGGAACAGAACTGGAGGAACTCGTTATCTGGATCGGTGGCGTCCTCGTCCAACAGCCGGTCTCGCATCGTATCTCGGTGAAAGTTCTCGATGACAACGATACCGCGGTTTTTCAAGCTTGGCTTTATCTTGGCCAGCAAGTCCCGGAAGGATAGGTATGTCAGTCCAACCAAATCCCATTGCTCGGTTCCGAAATCGAAATCAGTGTCGCTCTTCGCGACGGCACTGACGTTGACCCCCCAATTTCTTTGCGCGCGTGCGCGCCCGTACCATCGCGACTCCGGCGATGTCGAATCCAGTGACGTCTCATCCGTGAGCAGCCAGGTAAAGAGCATTTCCGCCAGAACCCATGCCTACGGCCAGCGCTTTTGCCAGGTTTTTCGAATTGCGGACACATATAACCAGGAATGCCTTTGGGTTTTGATTGAATTGCCGCTCGGCACCGGGTGCGCAGGCGCCACAGTAGTCCGCTGCACCAGGCTCGGGTTGATGTGCTGTTGGGTTGGAAGCGTCCTGCGCATGGCCGGAAACGACGATCGATGGCACAAACAAGAACCACTTCTCATTCTTCATCCTGCCTTCGCAGGGACGGATATCTTCGCGGGGTTTCAGAGCCCTGAGGTTAGCCGTGTGGAACAGACTCATGCATCAAGAGTGTCCCCTCTGGCTCACACACAGGTTGCGGGCGAAAATCGTCCTCTGGCCGCAGCTTGTCCCATCGGAACCAGCGCAGCCTATCCATGCAGCGCTTTGGAGTCGTCCTGGCCCTAAATCCTTCCGCCACCTTACTTCTCCCCCTCCCTTGCCCTCCCCGCGATAGACTCATCCGTTCCCCTCGCACCAGGAGAATCCGCCATGAAGAGATTCATCGTCCGCATCCTCGCCCTTCTGGGAGCCGTCTATCTCCTCACCCTTGTCCTCGCCGTCATGCTCATCTCCGCGCGCAAGGGCAAGGTGCCCTCCCGCACCATTCTCGAGGCCGACTTCGAACAGCCGTTGATCGAGGACGTCCCGGAGACGCCCACCGCCAGGTTCTCTCTTGCCGACCGCCTCACCGTGCGTGACGTTGTGGACGCCATCGACCGCGCGGCCGACGATGACCGGGTAAAAGGCATGGTGGCGCGCGTCGGCGCGGTGCAGATGGGTATGGCCCAGACGCAGGAGTTGCGCGAAGCGGTGCTGCGCTTCCGCGCTCGCAAGAAATTCGCCATCGCGTACGCGGAAACCTTCGGCGAATTCGGCCCGGGCAACGGCGCCTACTATCTGGCGACGTCGTTCGATCAGATCTACTTGCAGCCCTCCGGCGACATCGGCCTCACCGGCCTGATGCTCGAAAGCCCTTTCGTCAAAGGCACGCTCGAGAAGCTGGGCATGCGCTTCCACGGCGACCATCGCTACCAATACAAAAACGCGCTGAATATGTACACCGAGACCAAGTTCACGGCCCCACACAAGGAAGCCCTCGAAAAAGTCCTGAATTCGTGGTTCGGCCAATTGAGGGACGGCATCTCGACCGCACGCCAGATTCCGGCGGACCAGTTCCAGTCGCTCGTGGACAAAGGCCCCTACCTCGGCAAGGAAGCGCTGGACGCCAAGCTGGTCGACGGTCTCGCCTACCGCGACGAAGTCTACGATCAGGCAAAGAAGAAAGGCGGTGGCGACGTTGAGTTTCTCTACCTGAAAAAATATCTCGAGCGCGCCGGACGCCCCCACGACAAGGGCAAGACGATCGCGCTCGTCTATGGCTCGGGCGGAGTGGTTCGCGGCAAAAGCGACTACAGTCCGGTGACTGGGTCACAGACAATGGGCTCCGATACCGTCGCCGGCGCGATCCGCGCGGCCGTTCGCGACAAAGACGTCAAAGCCATCCTGTTTCGTGTGGATAGTCCCGGTGGGTCCTATGTCGCGTCCGACACGATCTGGCGGGAAGTCGTAAACGCACGCAGGGCTGGGAAGCCCGTCATCGTCTCGATGGGAGATCTGGCTGGCTCGGGCGGCTACTTCGTGGCCATGGCCGCCGACAAGATCGTGGCCCAGCCCGGTACGATTACGGCCTCCATCGGCGTCCTCGGCGGCAAAATCCTCACCCATGGTTTTTGGGATAAAGTGGGCCTGTCCTGGGATGAGGTCCACAACGGCGCCAACGCCACCATGTTCACGGGCCTCCAGGACTACACTCCCGCGGAATGGCAGCGCTTCCAGGGCTGGCTCGATCGAGTCTACCAAGACTTCACCCGCAAGGTCGCCGATGGCCGGAAGTTGCCCCAGGAGAGAGTGCTCGAGATCGCCAAGGGCCGCATCTGGTCGGGCGAGGACGCGAAGGTTCTCGGGCTGGTTGATGAACTGGGCGGTTTCGATACTGCGTTGAACCTGGCCAAGAAAGCCGCCAACATTGCCGAGAAAGAGGACGTGAAAATCGTGGTCTTCCCGCGCCAGAAGACGCTGTTCGAGTCCATCATGGAACGCGGAGGCGCGGACAACAGTGACAAGGAAGGCGTCGGCGCGCTGGCGGCGGTGAACGAAATGTTGAAGGTCGCACAGCCCGTGGCGCGCGAGCTGCACGCGCTCGGCGTCGATCGCAAGGACGAGGGCGACGACGTACTCCTGATGCCGTCGCTCGAACCGGGAAGGTGATTCATCCAAAGTAACAGGGGCGGCCGCAACCGCCGCTCTCAATCCATCTCGCGGGCCAACGACCGCTCTCAGATCCCCAGCTTTTTCACTTCCTCGTTGTAGTACTTGCGGTACAGGATGTCCCACTCCTGGCTGCCCTCGAGGATGGTGCGCTTCTGGCTTTCGATCTTCTGGCGGGCCGACTGGTCGATCCTCGCTTCCTGGGTGAGCAAGTCTTCAAGTATCTTCCGCGTTTCCAGCCGAATCGTGTTGCGATCTTCGACGAAATCCACCTGCGGCATTTCGGCCAGCGCGTCGCTGACGACGTGGGCAATTTTGTTCACTTTATCGCGGCTGAGTCTCACGGTTCCTCACGAGAGGTGCGGGATGAAAACCAGGAAACAAAAGGATACCACGCAGACCCGGGCCCTTCGGGTGGGCGCTCTAGCGCCGCCTGGGACGGTCTCGTCGCCGAAGGAAAGTTTCGATCTCGCCGTCGTAGCTCATTTTCACGAACAGCCGGCGTTTGTCGGTGCGGAACTGAATCGTCTGATTCGGCTTCCACTCGTTGGGCAGAGGCCCGTTCGGTTGCACGTCGGGAGTGTAGTCCGTGAAATAGATCTGATCTCCGACCTGGATCTGCAGCTCGTAGGTGACGGTTTCGTAGTAGCTCACCACCACTTCGAACACGTACGCGAGCGGCGTGGTCGTGACTCGCTTCTCGATCCCCAGCAGGATGCCCGTCTGGTAGGCGGGTCCCTCCACTGCCAGGGAGGGCGGCAAGACAAGGACAAGAAAAGCGAGAATCAGGCACCACTCTGCCCTGCGCCGCATGGGAACCTCCTGCGCGCCCTTGACTTCATTCTAGCGCCAAAAGGAAAAGAGCGACGATCGCCGCTCCCTGAACTCATCCTGACCGGTGCCCTTAGAGGACGGCCTTGTACTTCTTCACCAACTCGCTCTTCACCTTGCGGAACATCTCCTGGTAGTTGGCGCCGCTCCGGCGCATCTCGTCGGAATACGCCTCCAGAATCACGCGCACCTCGTCGTTGATGTGGTCTTCGAGCGACATCTCTTCGAGCAGTGCCGCGTGCACGCGTTCCGTGACGGCCGCCACCTTCTCGGTCTCAATGAGATCGCCGGCGATAAGCTTTTTGGTGAGTTCGCGGGCCAGATAGCCCACATATTCTTTGGAGAAAAGCATTGTCTGGTTCGGAGGCTCGTCGTGAAATAAACAGTCTAGCACACGGGAAACAGCCTTCAGCTCTTGGCCATTCGCCTTTAGCGAGCCGCCCGCCGAGCCACCTTTGACATCGAAGGCAAACCGCCAATTGCCAAACGCCAAGCGCCGATTGCCAGTTTGCGGTCCGCCCTCGAGTTCTGTTCCCTCTCCGCGGAAAGGCATACAATGCATAGTCACCGAGAGCCTCTATGACCGCCACTCCTGATGACCTCACCGGTCTGAAAGACGACATGACTGCCTTCATCGAAGGCCATGGCATGCGCCGCTTTCACGGCTACGTGGACTACGAGGAAGTCCAGTCGATCATGTGGAAGGCGGAGGACAACGCCGATGGCTGGAAGGACTTCGTCGAGCTCGCCAAAACGGCCGGTGCTCCCTTCCTGACTATGGATTCCTGGAGCCTCAAACGCGACGATCTGGAAGGCTTGATCCAGCGCCTCAGCAACGCCGAATACACCAACGACGAAGACCTGGAAGACGCCCGCTGGCTGCGCACTTACGTCGGCAAGACGGGCTTCGTGCAGCTGGGCTGGGCATTTCAAGGCAGCATGTTTCTGTATGAATCGAGCACTGATTGGTATGACCGGTACCAGAGACTGATCGACCTAGCCGAGGACTTTGGTGGCATCCCCATCGACGAACCTGGCCCGGACGAGGAAGACTAACCGTGCCGGGTGGGGCGCGGGCACTCTTGCCCGCGGAGGGCGTGAAGAAGAACCAACCCGGGGGTGTCAAGCAACCCCGTACGATTTGTCATTCCGAACCGGAGTCAAGCCGGAGAGGAATCTGCTTTCTGCCAGCCTTGCGGATCATGAAGTGGCTCCCAAAATCCGCCGATGAGACCCAAATCGGCTCACTGGCCGACGAGCTGCGCTCCACCGCCGTCCTCCGCCTGAACGGCGACCCGCTGCTTGCTGCAACCCTGGCCCGCCTGCTGGTGATGCGCGGCATTCAGGACGTCGAAACCGCCCAGCGCTTCCTGGTCCCCACGCTCGCGCACCTGCACTCTCCCCATCTCATGTCCGGCATGAAAGCTGCTGTCGAGCGGTTGGACGCAGCCATCGAACGCGAGGATGGGATTCTGATCTACGGCGACTACGACGTCGATGGCACCACCGCCATCGTCATCCTGAAGACCGCCATCGAGCTCTGCGGCGGCACCCCCGACTTTCACGTGCCCCACCGCATCCGTGAAGGCTATGGCATGAAGGACGATGTGATCGAGCGTGCCGCGGCCGCGGGTATTCGCCTGATCATCAGCGTCGACACCGGCATCCGCGCCTTCGCCGCTGCTGAGACTGCTGAGCGACTGGGTGTGGACCTCATAGTGACCGATCACCACCTGCCCGGCCAGGAAGGCGTTCCGCGAGCGCTTTCAGTGCTGAACCCAAATCAATCAGGCTGCGACTATCCCTGCAAAGCCCTGTGCGGCGCCGGCGTGGCTTTCAAACTGGCACAGGCGCTCATGGAAAAGCGACTGCCGGGAAAAGACCAGTCGCACCTGCTGATGTCGTTTCTGAAGATGGTTGCGATCGCCACCATCGCCGATGCCGTTCCGCTCACCGGAGAGAACCGCGTCTTCGCGAAGTTGGGGCTCGATGCCCTGCGCCGCGCGGTGAATCCCGGGCTGAAAGCGTTGCTCGAAATCGCACAGGTGCCACCAACGCGTCCACCCACCTCTACGGAGATTGCCTTCCGCATCGCGCCCCGCCTGAACGCCGCCGGACGCATGGACGTTGCCCGCGAGGTCATCGAGCTTTTCAGCGTGAAAGACGCGCAGCGCGCCCGCGAAATCGCCGGGCGCCTCGATCAACTCAACCGCGAGCGCCAGGAAGAAGAACGCCGTATTTTGCAAGCCATCGAGGCCCGCTTCGAACAGGAACCAGCGCTGCACAACGCGTATTGCGTGGTGATCGACGGCGACGGTTGGCATCGCGGCGTCATCGGCATCACGGCCACGCGTGTAGTCGAGCGCTACGGACGCCCGGCGCTGGTGCTTTCGCACGATGGCGGAGAAGCCCACGGCTCCGGCCGCTCCATCGGAGCCTTCCATCTACTCGACGCCATCGAGTCCTGCCGGGGCCTGTTCACCCGTTACGGCGGACATTCTCACGCCGTCGGCTTCTCGCTGCCCTCCGAACGCGTGCCGGAATTGCGCGCGCACCTGGACGAATACGCCCGCCTGAGCCTTACGCCGGCAGACTTCGAGCCCAGCCTCGATCTCGACGCCGAAATCACCCTCGACCAGGTCACGCCCGCTTTGTTCCAGGCGCTGGAGCGCCTCGAACCGTTCGGCCAAGGCAATCCCCAGCCGATTTTCGCCGCCCGCGCGGTGCGCCTGATGGCGCCACCGAAAATTCTGAAAGACAAGCACGTGAAGTTAAAGCTGGCGGCGGCGGTTGTTCCAGCGTCGCGAAGCGTGGAGCCAGCCGAAGAATTGAGCGAAGTCGCCATTGTGGCTACTCCCCGTTGCCATCCGGACGGCTCGGAAATCCGCCGGAGCGAGCGCCCGGCAGCCGCTGAGAACCGGGAACCGAGAACTGAGAACTCGAACTGGCGTCGGAACATCACCTTGGACGCTCTCGGCTGGCACATGGCCGAACGCCTCCAGGCCGCCGGGCTGCTCGCCGGGGACACCCTCGATATCGCCTTCACCATCGGCCACAACGACCACCCTGAGTATGGCGGGCTGGAGTTGTCGCTGCGGGATTTCCTCGCCCGTGCGGATGCCTCGCGATAACCAAGCCGTCCGGACCCAAATCCCGTCTTCCTCGAATTGTTTTTGAATCCGTTGACACCGCCGGGCATCTTTTCGTTGCTCAGGAGAAGACAAATGGCTCAGCGCGGCATGTCACTCGAAGAAATGAAGCAGTTTGTCCGGAATCACTTCGAAGAATTTGCGAGAACATCGATATCGGCGATGCGAACTTCGCTCCCGAGTTCATCGACCACCTCCCGGCCCGAGGGCGCCAAACAATACGTGGGGGGCGCTTAAGCGCTTTCCGGATATGCGCGTGAGCGTCGAGGACATCGTCGCGGAGAACGATAAGGTCGTAGTGCGCAACACCTGGACCGGCACCGATACCCAGACGGGAAAGAAGATCCGGTTTTCCGGAATCGTCATCTGGCGGATTGCCCATCGCCAACTCGTCGAACGTTGGGCCTGCCTGGAGGCCCCCAAGCCGGCTTAGACAACCATCGGTCGGATACGAGACGACTCTTTCAGCATTGCTACGCCCACCCCTTTCAGAAGCGAGTGGCCGCTCGGGAGGATCCCGTGCCGCGTTTCGTCAGGCTCGTTCGGCGCTTGCTCTACTCACCTCTGCCGCAGCCCAGAAAAAGTCAGCGGTGCCCGCCAAGCCGCAATCGGCACCCGTTGCCATCGACTGGTCGAACTCGGCGCGGCTTCCCGTCAAACGCGTTGTGCTCATAAGAACGGGACCGGCTCTCTCGAGCATACTGCTCGCGTGCACGGCAATCAGGACCTCGCCATCGACTCACGACCGGCCAGCTGAACGACGTCCTGAAGTCCCTCGCCGTGGCCGACCTGGGCGAAGGCCGCGTTGGTTCGGTCCGCGATAACTCCATCGCACCGCTCGACCAACGCCTGCGTTCCTTGCGTTTGCCGTTCGGTGAGCATGTCACGAGTGCTGATTTCCTGGTGGCCTTGCGCGGGGAAGACCGCCTCAACGGCCTGCAGAAGGAGATTTCCGATCTGAACGAAAGAAGAAAACAAGGCTGAGGGCGAACTGGAGCAGATCGTCCAGACAATCATGATGGACGAGAGCCTCTCGCCCGCGCCTAAGGCGCGAGCCGACATCCGCTTCGAGGCTACACAGCCCTGAGAACCGAGAACTGAGCCTGGCAGCTGGGTTCCTTTCAAGTAGACTTGAGGATAGATGCCCCTCTCAATCCCCCGCCTCCGCCGCTGGTTTGTGCTCGCCGCCGTCGCGCTGAGCCTCGTGGTCGCGGGCGTGTACCTCCACCGCCGGAGCCAGGTGCGAGAGGTCCTGAAACACATTCCCGGCAAGATGGATATCGACATCCAGCAGACCGCCGAAGGCTTCAAGGTTTCCAAGTCCGAGGGTGGCCGCACGCTCTTTACCATCCAGGCGAGCAAAGTGGTGCAGTTCAAGCTGGGCGGACGCGCCGAGTTACGCGATGTCACGATCACGCTCTACGGCCGTGACTCCAGCCGCTATGACCAGATCTACGGTGACGACTTCGGCTACGACCCGAAATCGGGGGACGTCACCGCCAAGGGCGAAGTGCGCATCGACCTGGAAGCGAACCCCAAGGGACTCCTCAAGCCCGATCAGTCCGTCCCCACCGAGCTGAAGAATCCGATTCACCTCGTGACCCGCGACCTCATGTTCAATCAGAAGACCGGCAACGCCCTCACCAAGGCTAAGGTTGAGCTGCGCATGCCGCAGGCGACCGGATCAGCGGTGGGTGTGCACTACACGGCGGAAGACAACGTGTTAACCCTGGACTCGCAGGTCGATCTCGTTTTGGCCGGGTCTGGGAAAGCGAAACTGACGGCCACTCGTGGGGTGATCTCCAAAACGCCCCGCCAGGTGGTCCTCGATCATCCGCGCCTCAGTCACGGACCGCAGCGGATGGACGCGCAAAAGGCGACTCTGTATTTGCGCGACGACAACACGGTGGATCATGTCCTCGCCAGCGACGGCGTTCAGGCTGATCTGCCCGGTGACGCGCCGATCCATGCCCGCGCCGCGCAAGCTGAGTTCAAAGTGAATCCGGCCCAGGATGGCCTGTCCACGGCGGTTCTCAGCGGCGACGTGCAACTGGATGCCGCGGGCGAACGGCCCGCCCGGGCTAACGCAGGACGAGTGGTGCTCGATTTCGCGGGAAAGAACCTGTTGAGCAAGATCCGGGCCGAGGACAACGTCAAACTGGTTGAATTTCCTGCCGCGACGCCCGATGCGTCCGCCGCGAACTCGCAACAGGTCGAAATCACCGCGCCCGCGATCGATTTCGTTCTCGCCCACGGCAAGCATCTCGATCATGCCGAAACATCTTCTCCGGCACAGATCGCGGTTTTACCCGCGACCAACGACAACTCGCACACACTGGTCACGGCCGGAAAATTCAAGGCCAAGTTTGACGACCGCAGTCGGCTCAGCGCCGTCCATGGTGCGCCCGACGCCAGAATCACGAGCAGCACTCCGGGCCAACCCGAGCACACCAGCACCAGCCAGACCATGGATGTGGCTTTCCGACCGGCGGGCGGCATCGATTCCATAGTGCAACAGGGCGACGTCGCCTACACCGACGGCGAACGCCAGGCGCGGGCCAACCGGGCGCGTTACACCCCGGCCGACCAGATGCTGGAGTTGACCGGGTCTCCGCGCATCACCGACCAGGGGCTCACCACTACGGCGCGCATCGTGCGCATGAATCGTGCAAGCGGAGATGCCACCGCCGAAGGTCAGGTCAAGAGCACCTATAGCGATCTTCGCGAACAGCCAAACGGGGCGTTGCTCGCGGCTGCATCCCCGATTCACATCACCGCGCGCTCCATGACCGTGCATCGCACCACCGCCGTTGCGACCTACGCCGGAGATGCCCGCATCTGGCAGGACGCCAATGTCGTAGAGGCCCCTACCCTCCAGTTCGACCGCGATCATCGTTCGGTTGTCGCCCAGGGCGACGGCCAGCCTGTTTCCACAGTTCTTGTGCAGGTCGACAAGAAGGGGAACTCCACACCCATCTCCATCACCTCGGCCCGACTGACCTACACCGACGACCAGCACCGCGCCCACTTTGAGGGCGGAGTGACCGCCCGCGGCGCCGATGCCACCATCACCGCCGATCACCTGGATGCCTTCATGATTCCGCGCAGCCAAGCTTCATCAAATCAATCATTTAAAGGACAAGGGCAGCTCGACCGGATCATCGCCGAAGGAAATGTGGTTATCCAGGAGCCAGCGCGCCGCGCCCAGGGAGAGAAGCTGGTCTATACGGCTGCCGAGGAGAAGTTCGCCCTGACCGGCGGATTGCCTAGCATTTTTGATGCCGAACACGGCAAAACCACGGGTGATTCGTTGACTTTCTATAAACGCGATGATAGGGTGCTGGTAGAAGGAAGGGATACCTCCCCGACCGTTACCCAAACGCGAGTGGCACGTTAAATGCACTCATTGGCCACTGACGAAATCGGCAAAACTTACCGCGGTCGCCCGGTCGTAAATGGGGTCAGCCTTCGAGTGGAACAGGGCGAAGTTGTTGGGTTACTTGGCCCTAACGGCGCCGGCAAGACCACTTCTTTCTATGCCATAGTAGGTCTGGTACCCCCCGATACGGGCCGGGTACTTTACGACGACGAGAACATCACTGACGTCCCCATGTACCTGCGGGCGCGCCAGTTTGGCATCAGCTACCTCCCTCAAGAGCCGTCGGTTTTCCGGAAGCTGACCGTTGAGGAAAACATCCTCGCGGTGCTTGAAGCTCAACCCATCTCCTGGCACGAGCGCCGGGAGAAGATGGAGACGCTGATCGAACAGTTGGGACTGGACCATATCCGCCAGAATCGCGGATACGCCTTGTCGGGCGGCGAGCGCCGGCGCGTGGAAATTGCGCGGTGCCTCTGCATCAATCCCACGTTCATTTTGCTGGACGAACCATTTTCGGGGATCGATCCGATCGCTGTGCTCGACCTGCAGAGGATCATTTCCGATCTGAAGGCGAGCGGTATCGGAGTGCTAATTACCGATCACAACGTCCGTGAAACGCTATCCGTCACGGATCGGGCCTACATCATTAACGAAGGACGCATCTTCCGGACGGGTACGCCGGAGGCCTTGGGCAGCGACCCGGAAGTCCGCCGAGTGTACCTGGGCGAGAGCTTCTCGCTCGTCTGAACGGTTGAGTCCGTGGCCTCCGCGGAGCAAAAGAGTCCCGAAGGCGTTCGGAGACCAGCAAGTGGACAGACGGGTTCTTGGTCGCGGCTTGGTTCGGCCGCAGATTGGCCGAGAGTCCCGGAAGGACCCTAGCAATGAGCCCGGCAGGTAAGTGCCGGATTGGGACCACACAGAGAAGTCAAGTTTCTTTGGGAACGGCAGCCACCACCACGAATACGTTACGGCTGTAACGTAGCCGCAACCCGAGTTTGCTCTGATACTGGGGTGGGAGTTTTGCATGCTCCGCCCCGAGCCCGGCTCCGGAACGGCTGAAAATCGATTCTTGGGAAAGAGCTTATTGACCGAATGGTAATGCTGCAGCACAAACTGAACGTCAAGCTGTCGCAGCGGCAGATCCTCACCCCGGGTCTCGTGCAGATGGTGTCCGTCCTTGCGCTCAACAAGATTGAGCTCAAGGACATGATCAACGCCGAGATGGTGGAAAACCCGGTTCTTGAGGAACTCGAGGATTCGGTTCCCCTGATCGATGAAGTCGGCCGCCGCGAGGAAGAGCGCGATCGCGTTGCCGCGGCCGCCACGGAAGAGAATCCTGTCCCGGCCGCCGACCAGAAGGACCCCTTTGACGAAATCGATTTCGGCTCCTTCTTCCAGGAGTATCTCGATCCTGGCTATCGCAGTCAGGGCGAGATGGAAGACATCGAGCGCCCCTCGTTTGAGAATTTCCTGTCCAAGCCCGGCACTCTGACCGACCACCTGGCGTGGCAGCTGGGCGCCCTCTCGGTCACCGCCGCCGTGCGGGAAGCCGCGGAATTGATCATCGGCAACCTGAATGAAGACGGATACCTCATCGCCACGGACGATGAGCTCATGGGAGTCACTCCGCCCGCTGCGCCCGAATCCGATGCCGCCGCCCAGGAAAATCTTCTGAAGGAAGCGGAGGCGCTGGGTCTGGCAGCGGTCGTTGAGGATGAGGAAAGTGGTTCGGATTTTTCGGCGGACTGGACGAACTCCGCGAGTTTGTCGCCGGAAAACAGTGGCCTCTCCACTGCCGCCGCGGTTGCGCCCGCTCCGGAGGCGACCGTCGAAACGGAGCCCTCTCCGGTCGCGCAAGCTGTGTCTTCGCCGACGCCGCATCCCGTGTATCGGCCCGGTTTTGCCCTGGCCGATCTCTACGAAGCGCTCGAAGTCGTTCGTCAGCTGGACCCGCCGGGCGTTGCTTGCCGCAACTTGCGCGACTGCCTGCTCTACCAGTTGCGCTACATCCAGCAGCAGCACGCGCAACAGAAGACGAACGGCAACGGGGATGCCCAGGTCATCGCCGACGCAGTCGCCGTGGTTGACCAGCACCTGCGCGCGCTGCAGCTCAAGCAGCACAAAGAGATCGGCAAAGCCATCGGCCGCCCCATCGAAGCCGTCCAGCAGGCCCTCGACTTCATCAGGACGCTCGATCCCCGTCCCGGGCTGCGTTACAACAAATCCACCACCCGCCTGATCGAACCCGATGTCGCCTTCATCAAGCACGGAGACGAGTGGCTCTGCCTGATGAATGACGACGACGTGCCCCAGCTTCGCCTGAATCCGGCGTACAAGCGGCTGCTGGTGAAGGACAGCAACGACAAAGACACGCGCAATTATGTGAAAGAACGCTACAAAAGCGCCATCCAGCTGATCAAGAACATCGAGCAGCGCAAGCAGACCATCATGAAGGTCTGCTACTCGATTGTGGCCCGTCAGCAGGATTTCCTCGAAAAAGGCATCGATCAGCTGAAGCCCATGATGATCAAGGAAGTGGCCGAGGAAATCGGCGTGCACCCGTCCACCGTCAGCCGCGCGGTGGCCAGCAAGTACGCGCATACGCCGCAAGGCGTGTTCGAATTGCGGTATTTCTTCTCCGAGAGTGTGCAGGGCCCCGAGGGGGGCAACACGTCGTTACTCATTCTCAAGCGCCGCGTGAAAAAGCTCATCGAGGAGGAAGATCCATCCCGGCCGTTGACCGACGAGCAGATCACCCGCATCCTGCAATCGCAGGGGATCCAGGTCACCCGCCGCACGGTGGCGAAGTACCGGGAAGACATGCGCATCCCGAGCACTCATCAGCGCAGAGTGAAAAAGTAGCGCCGGCGTCCGGCCCCGGCCCCAAGGAGGATTCGGAAACATCACGGCAGATCACCACACCAGAGCCGCCGTGGAGGCAAATGAGAAAAAGGGGCTTGGCCCCTGCGGCACCGGTTGTTTGAGCCCAGATCATGGAAGTACGAATCCCAGGAGGGTGCTCAATGAACGTGGAATACACCGGCAGGCAATACGAGATTACTCCCGCCATCCGTAAAGAGGTTGAAACCGGCCTCGCCAAAATCCGCAAAATCCTAGGCGACAAATTTGAAGCGAAAGTGGTCCTCGCAGTCGAAAAACACCGCCATAAAGCTGAAATCACCATCACTCCACGCAACGGCCCGATCGTCGGTCTGGCCCAGGCTACCGACATGAAGCTGGCCATCAGCGAAGCCCTGGGCCACATCGAAAAGCAGGCGGTCAAGCACAAGACCCGCCTGATCTCGAAGAAGCGCAAGTTACACAAGAAGTGGAATGGCGAAGCCCAGCAGGATGACGTCCTGACCGCGGTTGGCCTGAACGAGACAACTTCGGTCCCCGTCGTTGTGCACAAGTACCCCGCGGTGGCCAAAACCACCGAGGTTCACCTGACGCACTCCTCCGAAGCTGTTGCCCTGCGCCCTATGACCATCGAGGAAGCGATCAAGGAATGCCACTTCCGCGACCGCGATGTGTTTGTTTTTCGCGATCTCAAGGGTAAGGTGATGGTCCTGCACCGCACGCGGGACGGAAAAATGGAACTGATCGAGGCGTCCTAAAATAGCCATCCGTCGGCAGTCGTCAGCGAAGCGGGCGGGCCTGAGCGTGCCGGTTTTTGTATCACGCCAGCGGACCTGCTAGGCTCAGATCGGAAGCGTGGTCCGAAAAGCCATCCTTTCACGTGGCATTCATAAACTCGTGGAATTTCTGATTGTGGAGCGACGGACCTCCCCTCCCGTCGGCCAAAGGGGCTGCCCAAGCGATTGACGTTGGCTGCCGAGCCAGCCATGAAGCGGCCAAAGACTGAAGCCCCTTGGCGTAAGCCGTCCGGAGCCGCCGGCGAAAAAGGGTCCCAGCCCCAAACGGGGCGAAAGAAACCGCGCCATGACGTGTCCCCCGTGCTGAATCAACCGCGATCCTTACGAACTCCCTATCAGAATCCCAGTCACGAACACCAACACCCCGCCCAATCCCACCTGCAACGCCGCCGACGGAATCGGTGTGTCCATGTACCGGTGCCGGATCCACGTGATGACGCCCAGTTCCACCAGCACAACCACAATGGCCAGCCCCATGGCGAAGCGGAAGTCGTGAATCAGGAAGGGGAACGTATGTCCGACGCCTCCCAGCGCCGTCATCGCGCCGCAAATGAGTCCCCGAACCCAAGGATGTCCCCGACCCGTGAGACTTCCGTCATCCGACAACGCCTCGGCGAACCCCATGCTGATGCCCGCGCCGATCGAAGCTGCGAGCCCCACCGCGAACGCGTCCCAGCTGTTGCGCGTGGCGAGCGCCGCCGCGAACACCGGCGCCAGCGTCGACACCGACCCATCCATCAGCCCTGCGAGCCCCGGCTGCACGATCTGCAACACGAACAAGCGCCGATTCGACTCGTCTTCGGCATGCTTCACGTCGCCGGGCAGCTTTTCCTTGCCCAGTTCGTCGGCGCGTTCCTCATGATGGCGCTCCTCGTTCGCCAAGTCGTCCAGCAACTGCCGGATGCTGGCATCCTGCGACCGGGCCGCCGCCTTCTCGTAGAAGCCGCGCGTCTCCACTTCGATGGCACTGGCCTGCTTCCGGACAATATCCAGACCCAGCGGCCGCACCAGCCAAACCGGCGTGCGCTGCACGAACCCGCGCACGTCCTGCCGCCGAATCAGCGGGATGTGTTCCCCGAATTTCTGCATGTACAACTCGATAAGGCGCCGCCGGTGGCCGGATTCCTCCTGGCGCATGCCGTCGAAGACAGCCGCCGAACCTGGGAAATTTTCCCGCAATCCTTCGACAAAATCGGCGTAGACACGTTCATCTTCTTCTTCGAGCGAAATGGCCAGAGCAAGAATTTCACGTTCGGTGAGGGAGTCGAAGCTTTTCATGGCAGGAGTAGATTACCAGCGAGCGCCACTCCAGCCGCCCGAACTCGGGGTTGGATCTACAGCCCGATTTCCTCCATTTTCTCCCTTGACCGTATTGATACGTTTTAATCAAAGGTTTCTGCCCCATTCTCCCAGGTTCCGAAGCTTCAGGGATGGCGGCCTCGGAAATCCTGGGCGAGCGTCAGCGCATTCTTCGACGGTGCCCGCCGCGGCCAGTGCCCGCTTTCCCCGCCCCAGGCCGGCATCACGATGAAGAGCAAGTAACCTGCAAATCAATCAGAAGTAACCAAGTTATTCGCGCCCATCCACACCCTCCGCGACTTTTGCCCTCCCCGTGGGTTTAAGCCATTCGAAGGAACGGAGGTAAGTCATGGTGAAGAAAAATCTGTTTGCGTTGTTCGGATTGTTATTTGCGCTCGCTTTCGTGACTCCTTTGAAAGCGCATGCCCAAGTGGCGATCGGCGTGACGATCGGTGGCCCGGTGTACGTGCGTCCGGTTCGTCCGTATCCATTCGGGTACGCGCGCCCCTTTGTGTATCCGCCGGCCTACGTCTATCCGCAGCCCTATGTTTATCCCGGCCCGGTCGTCTACAGCGGCTACTACCGCAGGCCATACTGGCCCGCAGAGCGCTTCGAGCGCCGCGAGCACTTCGAGCGCCGCGAGCACTTCGAGCATCGAGAACATTTCGGCCGGGGCCGCTGGTAGGCTCTGCACACTGCCCTCGTTCCCAGTCTTCGGCGGGCGATCCCAACGGACCGCCCGCCTTTTGCTTGGGAGCGACGGGCGTCATGCCCGTCGGCGCGAAGCGCTCAGGCTCCCCCACCGTCGCCCTGCCGTTGCCGACCCAGCGCACATCCCCGCACTTCCATCCCCGCACGGTGCCAGGCCCTTAATTCTCCCCTGCAATCTCTGCTAACATCCCAGCAGGGTGGCTGAGAAAGTCAAAGAGAAATCCAAGCGCGCGCCGAAGAAGACGCCGCGCAAGGCCACGCCCCAGGAAAGCCCGCCCGGTCCGGAACTGGTCATCATTACCGGTCTGAGTGGCTCCGGGAAAGCCTCCGCGCTCAAGGCCTTCGAAGACCTCGGCTACTACTGCGTCGACAACCTCCCGGTCGATCTGATCCCGCGCTTCGCCGAGCTGGCCGTGCAGTCGGCCGAGATCCGCCGCACCGCGCTCGTGGTCGACGTCCGCGAAGGGCCCAAGCTCGAGCGGCTCCCCGCAATCGTCAAGTCGGTCAAGCGGATGATCCCCACGATGGTGATCTTCCTCGAAGCCACCGACGCCTCGCTGCTCCGCCGCTACAGCGAGACGCGCCGCCCGCACCCTTTTGGCGCCGACACGCCGGTGCGTTCCTCACTCGGTGCCGAACGCCGTCACCTGAAACCCATTCGCGCGATCGCCGATTGGGTGGTCGACACTTCGAAGTTCAACGTCCATGAACTGCGCGCGCACCTGACCGAGCGTTTCCAGAAGAAATCCTCCGACAAAAACCTCCTGGTCTCCTGCGTCAGTTTCGGCTTCAAGCACGGTCTGCCCGACGACGCCGACCTGGTCTTCGACGTCCGCTTCCTGCCCAACCCGCACTTCGTGCCCGAGTTCCGTCCGCTGACCGGGCGTGATCCACGCGTGGCGAAGTACATTCGCTCTTTCCCGCAGACCCAGGAATTCATCACCCGGATCTCCGACTTGCTGGTCTACCTGCTGCCGCACTATGTCCGGGAAGGGAAGAGCTACCTGACCATCAGCTTCGGATGCACCGGCGGCCAGCACCGCAGCGTGATGATCGCGGAAGATGTCAGCAAACATCTCCGCAAAGCCGGATACCGCGCGAAGGTCGTGCACCGCGACAGCCCGAAGTAACGGCGTGCCAAGTGAAGAAGCGACTGTATCTCGGGGAAACTCCTTGACGCTGGCGATTGCAACCGCCGCCGCGTGCTATCTCCTGCTTTCGGTTTGCCTGTGGCGGTGGCAAGCGCGTTTGATCTTCTACCCCACACGAAGGATCCATCGGGCACCGGCGGATCTAGGGGTCCCGTGCCTCCAAGTCCGAATCCCGGTTGCGGGGCGTGATGATCGAGTCGAGTACCTGGAGGGCTGGTGGCTTCCCGCTGAACAGCCAGGCGCCAGCGCGATATTGTATCTTCACGGCAACGGCGACAACATCAGCGTCGCTACCTACGCGGAGCAGGCGCTGCGGCTCCGAAACCTCGGGCTTTCTGTTCTTCTTTTTGACTATCGCGGTTTCGGCCAAAGCGACGGAGTTTTCCCATCCGAGGCGAGCGTCTACCAGGACGCCGAGTGTGCCTGGAAATACCTGATCGAGCACCTCAAACAGAGCGCGGCGCGCACCCACATCTACGGGCATTCCCTCGGCGGGGCCGTTGCCATCGAACTGGCTACGCACCACCCGGAAGCTGCCGGTCTGATCGTGGAAAGCAGTCTGACGTCGATTGGAGACATGGGTCGGCACAGCGGCGTGTTCCGGATCTTTCCGCTGAAACACCTAATCCATCAGCGTTTCGACAGCATCTCCAAACTCGCCGCCTTGAAAATGCCGGTGCTGTTCGTGCACGGAACCAGCGACTGGACCGTCCCCTGCAGAATGAGCCGCCTACTGTTTGCCGCGGCTCCCGAGCCGAAGCAACTGTTGATCATCCCCGGTGGGCACCACCTGGATTGCGCATTGGTGGGTGGTCGAGTCTACCTGGACACGCTGCTCAACTTTATTGATAGTTGCCACCGGCTGATGGCAGGGGCGAACGTCCGCATCGGCGACCAATAGGAAGATCGCCGGTACGCGATGTCTTCCGGTTCTCTGCGGCTGTTCTCCGCGAACTCGGCAGTTAAGGTTTTGCTGGCGTCGAGCGGCACGTCCCATCGGAAGCCGAACAGCTCTTTGACAACCGACGAGCCTCGACCCACGACTGCTTCATCCCACTGCCCCAATCCCCCCGTTTCCGCTAAAATACCCGCTTGCGCCGAATCCATGGCATTCTGACGCCCACCCGGCCTCACCCGCGCCGGGCACTCCTTCTTCGGGAAGGTGTATGCGGCAATTGACCCGCCTACTGCGGTACGCGGCGCCCTACTGGTGGCAACTGCTATCGTCGGTGATCCTGATGGCTGCCGTAGGCCTGCTCGATTCGTTTCGTTTCCTGCTCATTGGGCCGGTGCTCGACCGCGTGCTGAATCCCGGCTCGCCCGCGCACGACATGCAACTGTTCCGGATTCCTAGAACTGAATACGCCATCCAGTTGCAGTGGTTTGTGCCCGCGCACTTCCAAAATCCGTGGACCATCGTTGCCTTCGCCCTGGTGGCATCCACGCTCTTGAAGGGCATCTTCGACTACGCCGGGACCTACCTGGTCAGCTATGCCGGCTTCGGTTTGATCACCGACCTCCGCAATGACATGTACAACGCCATCCTGCGGCGGTCGGCGGCCTTCTTCCAGAAGCACACCACCGGCACGTTGCTCTCGACCATCGTCAACGACATTGAGCGCGTGCAATACGCCATGTCGAGCGTGCTGGCCGAATTCCTCCAGCAAGTCTTCACGCTGATCTTTACAGCCACGTTCGTCGTCCTGCTGGGCAGAAAACTTGCGTGGGTCCTGCTGCTGTTCCTGCCGGCGATTCTGTTTTCCTCGACCAAGATCGGCCGACGTGTGCGCCATACCACTCGCCGAGGCCAAGACAAGCTGGCCGACATTCAGAACATCCTGCACGAAACCATCACCGGCAATCGCATCGTGAAGGCCTTCGGTATGGAGTCCTGGGAAGTTGCGCGCTTCCGCGGCGCGGCCCGGCGTCTCCTGACTGCGAACCTCCGCTCGGTTGCGGCGGCGGCAATCAGTTCCCCACTCATGGATACCTTCGGCACCGTCGCCATCGCCTTGCTGCTTCTACTGGGGCGCAACCAGATCAAAGAGGGGACGTTTACCCCTGGAACCTTCCTCGCGTTCATCGTGTTGGTCTTCAAACTCTACGATCCCGTCCGCAAATTTGCCCAGTTCAACAACAGTTTCCAGCAGGCCGTGGGCGCGTCGTCGGAAATCTTCAAGTTCATGGATACCGAGGACGACGTCCGCGAGAAACCCGGCGCCAAGCAACTGCCCGCATTCTCGAAGAGCATCGTCTTTGAGAACGCAACCTTCTCTTACGAGGGCGACGGCCATGGAGCCCGCGAAATCCTGCGCGAAATCGACCTGGAAGTGAAGGCCGGCGAAGTGCTGGCCGTCGTAGGGTCGAGCGGAGCGGGCAAGAGCACCCTGGTACACCTGCTCCCCCGATTCTTCGACCTGACCTCCGGCCGCCTGCTCATCGACGGGAGCGACGTGCGCGACCTGACCCTGGCATCCTTGCGCGCGCAGATCGGCATCGTGACCCAGGAAACGGTGCTCTTCAACGACAGCGTGCGCAACAACATCGCCTATGGACAGCCCCACGTGTCGCAAAAGAATGTGGAAGCCGCTGCCCGCGCCGCGCTGGCCCACGACTTTATCCTGGAAATGCCGCAGGGCTACGACACCGTGATCGGAGAACGCGGCTTGCGTCTTTCCGGCGGAGAGCGCCAGCGTCTCGCGATCGCGCGCGCCATCCTGAAGAACGCCCCCATCCTGATTCTGGATGAGGCCACCTCAGCGCTCGACAGCGAGTCCGAATCGCTCGTCCAGGCCGCGCTCCAGAACCTGATGATAGGACGCACGGTCTTCGTGATCGCGCACCGCCTCTCGACTGTCCGTCGCGCTGACCGAATCGTGGTGCTCGAAAATGGAACCATCAGCGACGAAGGCGCCCACGAAGACCTGATGAAAAAACTCGGCACCTACCGCCGGCTGTACGACTTGCAGTTCCTGGAAGTGGATCAGCCCAGAGCAGCCCCGGTAAGACGGTAGAGGCGAGTTTGTCCATCGCCGATTTCCAAGTGCCAATTTGCAGAAGCCCGCCCGTGGGGATTTCAAATTGAGAATTGACAGTTGGCGATTGAAAATGTGCCCCAGGTTGGTAACGTAATCACTGAGACGCCCATGCCCATCCGTTCCATGACCGGCTTCGCCCAGGTAAGAGGCCAGGTCAACGGCCAGTTGAGTTTCACCTTGTCGCTCAAGTCCGTCAATCACCGCTTTCTTGACCTCCACTTCCGCATGCCTTCGGAAAGCGATTCGCTCGAAATGAAGCTGCGGCGCTTGCTCAAAGAAAAAGTTGCCCGCGGCCATTTGGAGCTGAGCCTGAGCATGGATCGCGGCGGGGGCGAGGGCCTGGCCTTGAATCGCGAACTGGTCGGCGGATACATCAAGGCCTTCCGCGCAGCGGCCGCCGAATTTGGCTTGGCGGCCGAACCCGACCTGAATGTCATTGTGCGCATGCCGGGGGCCATGGACGCCTCCACCGGTGCAGCCGACGGCGAACTCGAGAACGCAGTGCTCGGCAAGATCGAGGAAGCCCTGGGCCGTCTGACCGAGATGCGCGACGAGGAGGGCCGCGGCATCGAACGCGAACTGCGTGAGCGCATGGATCATATCCAGAAGGCGAGTACGGGTGTCGAACGGCACCGCCAAGCCATCCTGCATGGCTACGTCGAGAAACTCCGCGCTCGCATGCAGGAACTGATCGGTGCCCAGGTGGACCCCGAACGCCTTCTGCAGGAGGCCGCCCTGCTGGTCGACCGCAGCGACATCCAGGAGGAACTGGTTCGCCTGCAGACTCACATCAAGCACTTCCTCAGCCTGCTGGACGAAAAGGGCGAGGTCGGCAAGAAACTCGACTTCCTGCTCCAGGAAATGAATCGCGAGGCCAACACCCTGCTTTCGAAGACTTCAGGCCTGGCGGGCGATGCCCTGAAGATCACCGAGATGGGACTGGTGATGAAGTCAGAAATCGAGAAATCCCGTGAGCAGGTACAGAACGTCGAATGACGACCGTCTTCATCATCTCCGCCCCGTCCGGTTCTGGAAAATCAACCCTGGTCAATGAACTGCGCAAGATCGTGGAGGGGCTCGATTTCTCGGTGTCCTACACCACCAGGCCGCCGCGCGGCAGCGAGCAGAACCGCAAGGAATACTACTTCGTGCCCCGCCCCGAATTCGAGGCCATGGTGGCCCGCGACGAGTTTCTGGAGCATGCTGACGTCTTCGGCAACTACTACGGCACCCACCGGCGCTTCCTGGAGGAAGCCCAGCGGACGGGGCACGACCTGCTGCTCGACATCGACGTGCAGGGCGCCACGCAGATCCAGAAAAAAATCCCCGACGCGGTCAGCATCTTCGTGCTGCCCCCCAATCACGCCAGTCTCGAGTGGCGGCTGCGCAGTCGCGGCCTCGACGCCGAGGAGGTCATCCTCCGCCGGCTGGACACAGCCCGTCGGGAGATTGAGAATTACGATAAGTACGACTATATTTTAGTGAACGACCGCCTGGAGGAGTCTGTCGACGTACTGCGGGCTATCGTGCTCTCGGAACGCTTAAGACGCTCGGGTCGCCCGCTGACCGGCCAGGACCAAGCGAAGCTCGCGGTCGCCGAACGGTGCCGCCTGAAAAATATTCGGGAGCGGATTCAGCCGATCCTGGATTCCTTCCGAGACGCCCGAGGCCAGGGACAAAGCTAGGCGGCGAGTTTGGGGGAGAAAAGCTATGAAGTTGATCGAAGGCTTCGACAGCAATTACCGGTACATCCTTGTAGCCGCCCGCCGCGCGCGCCAACTTCAAAGTGGGGCGCCGCCGGTAGTTGAAACCAGTTCCCGCAAACCCTGCCGGATTGCCCAGGATGAAATCCGCGCCGGAAAAGTAAAGTGGATGATCGTTGAAACACCTAAGTCCGCGGCGGAAGTTGCGAGCGAAACGCTGGACCAGGCCATCGGCAAGGATCAGGCTTAGTTGTAGAACGTTTTTCAATTTTCATTGCCCATTGCCCATCCACCTCGAAAGCGTGCCGTTCCATTGGCCGTCGTAGATCGGCAATTGGGAAATACTTCCAGTCGTCCGTTTTTCTAGAGAGCAGGATGTTCCATGAAGGTAGCCCTCGGCGTCAGCGGTGGAATTGCAGCCTACAAGGCGGCCGAGATCGTCCGTCTGCTGCAGGACCGCGATATCCGCGTGCAGGTCATCATGACGCAGGCGGCCCAGGAGTTCGTGCGGCCCCTCACCTTCGCAGCGCTGTCCGGCGAGAAAGTCATCACCGGCATGTTCGAGGCCGGCAGCGCCGAGCCGAATATCGATTCCGCGGTCGAGCATATTGCAGTGGCACAATCGCTCGACGCGCTCGCGGTTGTACCCGCCACTTCCGACATCCTCGCCAAGTTTGCCCAGGGCATTGCAACCGATTTCCTAAGCACACTCTACCTCGCCACCACCGCGCCCGTCGTCGTCGCCCCAGCGATGAACGTGAATATGTGGAACCATCCCGCGACCCAGGCGAATCTTGAAATCCTGCGCAAGCGTGGCGTGAAGGTCGTTGACCCCGACAACGGTTATCTCGCCTGCGGCATGGTGGGCCCCGGACGCCTGGCCGCCAACGAAGTGGTCGTGGCGGCGATTCTGCAGGCGCTGGGAGCTGCCCAGGATCTGGCGGGCGAGATCGTTCTGATCACCGCCGGCCCCACTCGCGAGAAAATCGACCCGGTCCGCTACATCACCAACCGTTCCAGCGGCCGCATGGGGTACGCGCTCGCCGAGGCCGCATTGCGCCGTGGTGCCCACGTGCTGTTGGTCAGCGGACCCACCAACATCATGCCGCCGGATGCAGCGCACTTCACGCGTGTCGAGACCGCGGAGCAAATGCGCGATGCCGTCCTGAAGTTGTTCTCGCAAGCCACCATCGTGATCAAGACGGCTGCGGTTTCCGACTATCGCCCAAAGGCTGCGGCGAACCAGAAGCTCAAACGCACCGCTCCGATGTTGCTCGAACTGGAGCCCACCACCGACATACTGGCCGAACTGGCCGGCAAGAAAACCCATCAGCTCCTCATCGGCTTCGCCGCTGAGACCCAGGACGTGCTCGAAAACGCGCGCAAGAAACTGGCCAAGAAATCCCTCGACGCCATCGTCGTCAACGATGTTTCCCACGAAGGCGTCGGCTTCGATTCCGATCGTAACGCCGTGACCATCATGACGCACGACGAACTGGTCGAAGTGCCCGAAACCACCAAGTGGGACGTGGCCCAGCGGGTACTCGACCAGGTCGTGAAGCTGCGCCGCCGCAAGGTCCCGGTGAAGGCCTGATGCCCAAGGAGCTCGACTCGGAGCTGAAGCGGGCCCTGGCCGCGCGCATCCGCTACTACAACGAGCTGGGCATCTACGATTTCTACCGCCGCGAAGGTGGTTCGTCCCCGACCGTGGTCGAGTTCCCACCCCCGTCTGCGTCCGCTAGCGAATCCGTAGCCCAGCCAGAACAGCGAGAGGAAATGTCGCCCAGAAGAGCTGCTGTCGCCCGCCCGGCCCCACCAGAAGAAAAAGTGTTCGAAGTGATTGCAACCAGGCCTGAACACGGCGTGACTGATCCCGCGAAAGCGCTGAAGATCATCCGCGAAGACCTCGGTGACTGCACCCGTTGCCGCCTGCACAAGCAGGGACGCAAGCAGATCGTGTTCGGCGTCGGTAATCCCAGAGCCGAACTGATGTTCATCGGGGAAGCCCCGGGTGCTGACGAAGATCAGCAAGGCGAGCCCTTCGTAGGCCGGGCGGGTCAGTTGCTCAACAACATGATCAAGGCAATGGGCCTCGAACGCGAGCAAGTCTACATCGCCAACATCATCAAGTGCCGTCCCCCCAACAACCGCACCCCCGAGCGAGACGAGTGCGAAACCTGCTCCCCGTTCCTGATGCGCCAGGTGGCCGCCATCAGACCCAAAGTGATCGTTGCGCTGGGAGCGGTGGCGGCCAAAACGCTGCTAGCGATCAACGACTCCATGTCAAACTTGCGCGGCCGCTGGTACGAGTTCCGCCCCGCGGGCGCGCGCAGCAGCGATCCCGATTGGACGAGCGCCAAGCTGGCCGTTACCTACCACCCCGCCTTCCTGTTGCGCGATCCGCGTCAAAAAAAAGAAGCATGGAAAGACCTGCAGCTGGTGATGAAGGAACTGGGATTGAAGCCGCCCGCGAAAGCCGCTGAATAGCAAAGGACAGGGACTAGAACACTCCAAGCAAGGCACCGAGCATGGCCGGGGCGAATGGCGCTATTACGACAACCATGGCGAAGTCATGCTGCAAAAGGCAGCGCAAAACGAACGGCCCAGAGAGCAAAACCGTCGACTGCCCTCGTCTCGGCATGAACCTCTAATCCCAGAAATCGTACCTTTTCATGGCCGGCTCCTTTCCGTTTGGGCAATGCGTTTTCGTGACAGCGCTATCCGTGTAACCCGCGCATGCGCATCGGGACCGGTCGCTCCATTCCCACGAAGACGCGATTTCTACTGCCCCGCCACGAAGTCCTCCATCACCGCCTTGCGCATCAGATCCGGCGGCAGCAGACCTTGCGCCAGAATGAAATCGTGGAATTTCTTCTGCTTGAACTTCGCGCCCATCGCCGCCTCGGCGTCCCTTCGCAGAGCCAGCAGCTTGCTGTATCCGTAGTAGTAGCTGTTCGCCTGGCCCGGCGCACGATAGGTGTAGCGTTCCACTTCCTCTTCCGCGAATGCCGGCGATTGCACCACATCCTGCTCCAGCACACGCTTGGCGTCCTCGGGCTGAATCTTGCCCGCCTGCAACTCCGGATCCAGAAACGCACGCGCCGCCCGCAGCAGCCGGTAGTCGAGCGAGACCAGCTGACCCTCCAGCGGCATGTAGGGCCGAACAATATATTCTGAATACAATCCCCAGCCCTCGACATTGGTGCTGTTGAACGCGTAGCGAACGCGCGCGATCGAAACGCCCCTCTCCACCATGGAGTCAAACTGCAGCTCATGCCCAGGCCGCGCCTCGTGCGCCGTGAGCGTCCAGGCGGCCGCATCGAAGGTGAAATCATCATACTTCTCGGATGAACTCTGGCCCGGTCCAGGCGGAATGTTCAACGGCAGAATGAACTCTCCCTTTTGCCCGGTGTTGTGCAGGAACGGCGGCGGCGACATGTGCGGCGCGGGCTGTTGCGTAGTCTCGGCTGCGGTCGCAATACGAATGCGCGCCGGACGATCCGGCAAACTCACAAGCTCCTTATCGCGGATGATCTTCTCGATCTGCTTCAGCCGGTTCTGATAGAAGGGCAGAATGGCATCACCCACGAGCTGCTGCTTCTTCAGCTCGCGGATCACGTCGCGATAGTCGCTCGACGGCAGCTTGCGCTCCTTGGCAATCTGCGCGGCGATGGGCTTCATTTCTTCCTGGATCTCGGTGAAGCCCTTGTGTGCCAACTCCGCCATCTGGTCGGGCGAAATGTCGATCCCGTACTCTTCGAGCGCAAGCGCGTATTCCTCGGGCGGCAGGCGGAAATCCGCGCGCGCTTTGGGCAGCACGGTTGCCGTGGTCCACGCGTCATAGTCGGTGAGCTGAGACGTCAGCTTGGCATACGGCTCTTCCCAGCCGGTCAGTTTGTATTTCTTGCAGAGCGCGGCAATGCCTTCCAGGTAGTTGGAATTGCGCCCCAGTTCCGTCTCGATCTCCACCTTCGCCGGATACACCATCCCCGGCTTCGCCATCTGCTCCAGCACGCGCTGTTTCAGAATGTCGGTGAGCGGCTTGTAGCCGGACTCGAGGCCGGCATACTTTCGAATCCGCGCCACCGCCGCTGCCCGACGCTCGGGCGGGGTCTGATCGTCGAGCAGCGGCCGAATCCCGCCAAACACCATTCGGCTCGCGTTCAGGAACCCCACATCATGAGCGCGATTGTGGTCCTGCTCCCGGAATCCCAACTCGACTCTGCGGATGATGATCTCAAGATCCTGCGCGACTTCCTTCTGCTTCTCCTTGGCCAGTGCAGTCTTGAGCTTGGCGACCACCGCTTCCGTTTCCTTTCGCTCATGATCTTCGTCCGCCAGGGTGGGCTGTGCGACCAGCGCGTCGTACTGGCTTAGGCCTTGACGCGTGCCCTCCTCCGGGTGATGTTTCATCTCGACCGTCAGCACCATGTTCGTGAAGTCGTTGCTGACCGCAATCCAATCGCGGTCGGCGGCTTGGATCCGCGGAATAGTCAGCGGAACCAAAGTGAGTGCAGCCAAAAAGGACATCGCCCGGTGCATCCATCCCCCCTCAAAACAGAGAAAGTCAGTAAACCACGCGCCCCTGCATCGTCGCAATTCGAAGCGCAGGAACTGAGCTCCGATCAATCACCAGTCAAGTCGCGAACGCCCGTCTTGCGACCAGGCAAGCGGAGAGACTCCCAACTCCCGGCACCGTCGGACCCATGCTTCGCCGGACAACTTCCCATCCATCCGTCCCTCGACCGCGAGAAACGGATTCCACGGCTCGCTGACCCGTTGAGATTGGAACACTCTTGGATGCAGGTGCGGTTCCCAGCCATCCCCCGCTAACGCCAGCGCCAGGCCGATGGCAAGCAGCCGTCCGGCGCGCCGCATCCGTTGCGGCGGCGACGAGAGCATGACCTTGGGATCCGGGATTTTGGCTCCGATGTCCGGCAGTTTCTGCATCAAGTGCGGCAAGGCTCTGCGCTGACACCCGCGAGCACCGTCGCATATTCCTGGGCGACCTTCCTCCAGGCCGGAATCGTCACCTTCGCAGCCACATCTTCCAAGGCCAGGTAGCTGAGACTGCCCGGGAAGGCCGTTTCACCACCTACTTGGGCGCACCCTACCGAGCCCTTTAAGAGATTGCTTAGATAGCTCCGCGACAGAAAACCCGACGACTGCTGGCTCCAAGCTCACAGCTCGAAGCTCGTAGCTTGTGGCGACTCTCACATCAGCCACAGCGCATCGACGTCCACAATGACTTGCGTACGCGGAATCTTCTGCGCGGCCGCATACGCCAGCATCGTCCGCAACACTGCGTTGAGTTTCTCTCGGCTCGCCGACTTCAGCACGAAGTGGTACCGGTAGTCGCGCTTCAGACGCACAATGGGCGCGGCCGCCGGACCCAGCACCCGGATCCCCTCGTGCCGCGTTCGGTCGAACCACTTGCCCAGAATACCCGACCACTCTAAGGCCTCTTCTAGCTTGTCACTGCGGACGAGCACATTGGCAAGTGAGGAATACGGCGGATAGTGCATCCAGCTGCGGAAACGGAGTTCTTTTTCGTAGAAGCCGACGAAATCATGCTGCGCCGCGTACTGCACGGCGTAGTGATCGGGGAAGTAAGTTTGCAACACGACCTTGCCGGGTGTCTGGCCGCGGCCCGCGCGGCCCGCCACTTGAGTCAACAGCTGGAACGTTCTCTCCGCAGCGCGAAAATCGGGCAGGCCGAGTGCAAGATCCGCGCCCACCACCCCCACCAGCGTCACGCCATGCACATCGTGGCCCTTGGCGATCATCTGCGTACCGACCAGCAGGTCCAGTTGGCCCTCCTTCAGCGTGTTGAGCACCGACTCAAAATCCCCTTTGCCGCGCACGGTGTCGCGGTCGAGCCGTCCAATCCTCGCTGCGGGGAACATGCCATGCAGCAGCTCTTCCAGCTTTTCCGAACCCGTGCCGAGGAAATACACGTATTCACTTCCGCAATGCACGCAATTCTGCGGCACCGGCGCGGTGTAGCCGCAGTAATGGCATTCCATCTTGCGAGCGCGCTTGTGATGCGTCATGGCAATCGCGCAGTTCCTGCATTCGAGCGTCTTGCCGCAGGCGCGGCACAGCGCCAAGGGCGAGTAGCCGCGCCGGTTCAGCAGGATCATGACCTGTTCTTTACGCGCCAACCGGTCCCGAATCTCTTCCGCCAGCTTGCGCGAGATGACCTGCTCCTGCCCGGTTTCCTGAAACTCCTGCTTCATGTCGATCAGTTCGACCTCGGGCAACGGACGCTGCTCCACCCGGTCCGGCAACTCCACCAGCGCGTACTTGCTTTTCTTCGCGTTGTAATAGGATTCAAGCGAAGGCGTCGCCGAGCCCAGCACGACCATGGCATCCGCCATCTTCGCCCGCATCACCGCCACGTCGCGTGCATGGTAGCGCGGAGTCTCTTCCTGCTTGTAGGAGGAGTCTTGTTCTTCGTCCACGATGATCAACGCCAGATTGGCCACGGGCGCAAATACGGCCGAGCGCGTGCCCACCACCATGCGCGCCTCTCCCCGCTTGATGCGATGCCACTGCTCGGCCCGTTCCTGGTCGGACAGCGCGGAATGCAAGATCGCGACCTCTTCTCCGAAAACCTGGTGCAGATCGGCGGCCACCGCGGGAGTCAGGCCGATCTCCGGGACGAGCAAGATCGCGGAGCGTCCCGCCTCGAGCACCGCCCGCATGCCCGCCAGATACACCGCCGTCTTGCCCGAACCGGTGACCCCGTGCAGCAGCATGCCCGCAAACTTGCGCGCCGCTACGCCTTCCTCGATCCGCTGCAGCGCTTGCTGCTGCGCCGGGTTGAACTGGAATTCAAACGGCGACGGCCGCGCTTTGGTGCGTGAGACGTAAAACTCGGCCGGTTCTTCGATGACGTCGATCAAGCCGCGTTTGACGAGAGTGTTGAGCGTGGAGCGGGGAATGTCGAGAGTCTGCAAAGTCTCGACCGCTAACCGCCCCCCGGCTGCTGCCAATGTCTCGACCAATGTTTGTTGATTCACATTGAATTTCGCGCGGGTGGAGGGGCGGGGGTCCCCGTCGCCGCCCGTCGGAACCAGCGCGGAGCGCTCGTTCTCCGCAGAACGCAGCACTGCAATCTTCACCGTCCGGGCCGCATCCCGCGCATCCGACACATCCTCGCGCACCAGCCACTTCTTGCGAACCATCCCAGACAGCACAACCCTGCTCACGCGAGTCGCGCTCCGCAAGCTCTGTTCGCGAGCCCCTTCGTGGTTGGCAAGATAATCGAGCACCCGGAATTCCGTCAGCTGTTCCTCCGGCGTGCGGCGGGCGCGCGCCAACGATCCCGACATCCCACCCAGATGTAACGCCAACTGGCCTTGTTCGGTGATGCGGTAGGTGATCGTACGCTTGAACTCCGCGCTCAGAGGCAGCATGGTGCGGAACACTTCCCCGACCGGCGCGAGATAATAGTCCGCAATCCATTTTCCCAGCCGCATGAGCTGCGCATCGAGAACCGGAACCGGATCGAGCACGCTGACCAGGCTCTTGGTCATCACCGCAGGCTTGCGGTCGTGCAGGTCGACCACAATGCCGCTCATGCGTTGCTGCCGGAAAGGCACCAGCACACGACCACCCACTGCCGGCTCCATCCCTTCCGGAACGCGGTAGGAAAAGGCAGTGTCGAGCGGCACCGGCAAGGCGACGTCGCAGAATTCGGGCATGTGTAGGAAGCATAACGCAGGCTCTGGGTCTTGGGTGTCAGGTCTCAGGTCTTGGCCCCGGGGACATTGCCCTTCTCTTGGCACGCAACCGCCCTTGTCATTCCGACGCCGAGCGCAGCGGAGGCGGAGGAACCTGCTGCCTCCGACGCACATACGAACGTTCCTCTTCCCCTCCTCCTCCAATAACAAGCGGAAGAGGGGCAGCCTCACGGTAAGCAACTTGACCCGTCCCACACATGCAAACCCGATTTTTCTGGTAGGCTAATTTGCAATCACCTGCTATCTCCGTGACCGCTCGTCTCGCCATCCTCGCCGATATCCACGCCAACGTCTGGGCCCTCGATGCTGTGCTGGCGCATGCGAAGACCCGGGGCGTGGACGCCTTCGTCAACCTGGGCGACACGCTCTATGGCCCTCTCAAACCGCACGCGACCTACGAACGGCTACTGCATGAAAATGTCCTAACCACCATCCAGGGAAACCAGGACCGCATGATTTACGAGGCCAGCGAGCGCGACCTGGCCACCATCCCGACGCTTGCCTACGTCATCCGCGATCTGGGCGAGGAGCCGATCCGATGGCTCAGCGAATTGCCGAAGACCGCCGTGTTCGAGAACGATATCTTCCTGTGCCACGGCACGCCGGGAAGCGACATGATCTACCTGCTCGAAGACATCATGGAAGGCCTGCCCGAGATTCGCTCCGAAGGCGCCATCCGCGAACTGCTGCAAGGCGTCCACCAGCCCGTGATCCTGTGTGGACACACGCACATCCCGCGCGTGGTCGAACTTTCGACCGGACAACTGGTCGTCAATCCCGGAAGCATTGGCGTTCCTGCCTACGATGACGTCGAGCCGGTACGCTACCGCATGCAGACGTTTTCGCCGCACGCCTGCTACGGCATCCTGGAAAAAAAAGGCGCAGGCTGGAACGTGTCGCTGGAACGGGTAGCTTACGACCACCGTGCCGCCGCCGAATACGCACGCGCGCTCGGGAGAGACGACTGGGCGCAGGGAATCGCCACCGGCAGGATGTAATTCAGTTGGCGGTGACCCGGTTCCGACTGTTGGTCGTTAGTGGTTAGTCGTTGGGGTTTGGCTCCGCACTTCCCGGCCACAATTGTGAGACTGGGTTTCCGTTCCCGACCCTCGTTGTCGAATTAGCTCGAGGATAACAAATGGC
>Ga0137418_10000385_pt1 | contig 38944 bp, 38 predicted proteins | sample CZODoug3_1_2_16f_FD_122242 | JGI IMG/M metagenome (GOLD analysis project Ga0137418, IMG submission 122242) | Vadose zone soil fungal communities from Angelo Coast Range Reserve, California, USA - CZODoug3_1_2_16fungal (Hybrid Assembly) | ecosystem: Environmental > Terrestrial > Soil > Vadose...
TCGGCACCAGCAGCGGGAAGGCGGCACTCGTCGCTTCCCGCTGTATTTTTTCTGGCAGTCCGTTTAATCGGTGAGAAAGAGTTCGTCAGGGCGTCGGGCGACCGAGGCTGGAATGGAGATCTATGGCGATCCGTTGGGACAAATTTACGTTGAAGGCGCAGGAAGCGGTGCAGAAGGGGGTGGAGTCCGCCTCGGAGAATGGCAGCCCGGAAGTGTTTCCGGTGCACCTGCTCGTTTCGATGGTGCAGGACGCGGACGGGATTGTTCCGCCTGTGCTGGAGAAGATCGGGATTTCCGCGGAGCAAGTAGGGGCGGAAGCGCAGAAAGAGATTGACCGGCTGCCCAAGGTTTCGGGCGGAGGGGTGCAGCAGGCGCAGCTTTCGCAGGCGGCACAGAAGTTGTTTGAGCAGGCGTTTAAAGAGGCCGATGCCTTTAAAGACGAGTACGTCTCGACCGAGCACTTGCTGTTGGCAGCAACGCGGATTAAGAACGATGCTGCGCAGAAGATTTTGGCGGGGCTTGGTGCTACGCATGAGGCGATTCTGAAGGCGTTGGCGACGGTGCGCGGGACGCAGCGGGTTACGGATCCGAATCCTGAGGCGAAGTTCCAAGCTTTGGAGCGGTATTCGCGCGATCTGACGGAATTGGCGCGCAAGGGCAAGCTCGACCCGGTCATTGGACGAGATGAAGAGATTCGGCGCGTGGTGCAGGTGCTATCGCGGCGCACGAAGAACAACCCGGTGCTAATCGGCGAGCCGGGCGTGGGTAAGACGGCGATTGTCGAAGGGTTGGCACAGCGCATTGTTTCCGGCGACGTGCCCGAAGTGCTGCGAAACAAGCGCGTGGTGTCTCTCGACCTGGGTGGGATGTTGGCCGGGGCGAAGTTTCGTGGGGAGTTTGAGGACCGGCTGAAGGCTGTGTTGAAAGAGATCGAGGCCGCGGAAGGCAAGATCGTTCTCTTCATCGACGAATTGCACACCATTGTCGGAGCTGGGGCTTCGGAGGGGGCGATTGATGCCTCTAACATGCTGAAACCGGCTCTGGCGCGGGGAGAGCTGCGCGCGATTGGTGCTACTACCTTGAACGAATATCGCAAGTACATCGAGAAGGATACGGCGCTGGAACGTCGGTTCCAAATCGTGTACGTGGGTGAGCCGAATGTGGAGGATACGATTGCGATTCTGCGCGGGTTGAAGGAGCGGTACGAGGTGCACCATGGCATTCGTATTAAGGACTCTGCGATTGTGGCGGCGGCTACTTTGGCGCACCGGTATATTTCTGACCGGTTTCTTCCGGATAAGGCGATTGACTTGATTGACGAGGCGGGGGCGTCTTTGCGGATTCAGATTGATTCCCTGCCGACGGAGATCGATCAGCTCGAGCGCAAGGCTACTCATCTTGAGATCGAACGCCAGGCTTTGAAGAAGGAAGACGACCGCGGGTCGATTGAGCGGCTTGAGGTGATTGAAAAGGAGCTAGCGGAAGTGCGCGAGAAGGCGAACGCGCTGAAAGCGCATTGGAAGCAGGAGAAAGAAGGAATCGCGCGGGCGAGGGAGTTGAAGGAGAGGATTGAGCAGCTGAAACAAGAAGAGTTGACGGAAGAGCGCAAGGGGAATCTCTCGCGCGTCGCCGAGATTCGATATGGGCTGTTGCGCCAGACTGAGGAAGAGTTGCAGGCTTTGACCGAGAAAGCCGCCGCCGAAGGCGGGCGTTCGACCAAGCTACTCAAAGAACAGGTCGACGAGGAAGACGTGGCGCATATCGTGTCGCGATGGACTGGCATTCCGGTTACGAAAATGCTGGAAGGCGAGATGAAGAAGCTGGTGCAGATGGAAGAACGCATCGAGCAGCGCGTGATCGGACAGGACGAGGCGGTTGTACACGTGGCCAATGCCATCCGGCGTTCGCGGGCTGGTTTGAGTGATCCGAAACGTCCCATCGGGTCGTTTCTCTTCTTGGGGCCGACTGGCGTGGGCAAGACGGAGCTAGCTCGCGCCTTAGCCGAGTACCTGTTCGACGACGAGAAGGCGATGTTGCGTATTGACATGTCCGAGTACATGGAGCGGCATGCTGTAGCTAAGCTGATTGGCGCGCCTCCGGGATATGTTGGCTATGACGAAGGCGGGCAGCTTACTGAGCAGGTTCGGCGGCGGCCTTATGCCGTGCTGCTGCTCGACGAAATCGAGAAGGCACATCCGGATGCATTCAACATCCTTTTGCAGGTGATGGACGACGGGCGATTGACGGACGGAAAGGGGCGGACTGTGGACTTCAAGAACGTGGTCATCATCATGACGTCGAACATTGGGTCCGAACATTTGCAGAACTTCAATCCGCCGATTGGGTTTATCGGCAACGGGAAGAACGGGGACTCGAAGAAGTCTCTTGGCGACGAAGGTCGCGCGGGGGAGCTAGCGAGTGCGCATCGGGCGATTTTGCAGCAAGTGCGGCAGCACTTTAAGCCGGAGTTCCTGAACCGCGTGGATGATGTTTTGATTTTCAATCCTCTCGGGCAGGCTCAGTTGGTGAAGATTGTGGATTTGCGGTTGGCGGACGTGCAGAAGTTATTGGCTGACCGGAAGATCACGATTGAGCTGACGCAAGCGGCGAAGGAGGTGTTGTTCCGCGAGGGTTACGATCCGAATTATGGGGCGAGGCCTATGAAGCGGGCGATTCAGAAGCTGATCCAGGATCCGCTGGCGATGAAGATCCTCGATGGCGAGGTTTTGCACGGGGATCGTGTACTGGTGGATGCGGGCGAGGCTGGGTTGAGCTTTGCTGTGACTCGGCAGAGCGAGAAGGCTGTGGCGTAAGGTGATGTGCTCAAGCCCCGCCCTGTCGCTGAACAACGCAACAAGGACGGGGCACCCCGGGTCACGGGCTGAGCGGAGGGAGAACAAAAAGCAAGTCGGCGCGGGCGGGGGCGCCCGCGACTACGCGTATCGTACCCACACTAGCTTCCTATGATTGTGATGATGGCTGGGTTGCCGGGCTCGGGTAAGAGTACCTTAGCTCAGGCGGTGGCTAAGCGCCTTGGCGGGCTTGTGCTCGATAAGGATTTGGTTCGGGCTCGCGTGTTTCCCGCGGGGGGGATTGAGTACTCCACTAAGCAGGATGACTCTGTTGTGGAGCTAATGCTGGGGGAAGCGGAGTCTGTGCTGCGGGTTCAGCCTGGCCGAATCATCTTCCTCGATGGGAGGCCGTTTAGTCAGAAGTATCAGGTCGATGCGGTGGTGGAATTCGCTAAGCGCATTGGAGCTTCCTGGCGGATTGTGGAGTGTGTTTGCCCTGAGGGCGTGGCACTTGAGCGGCTGCTGGCGGACGACGAGCATGTAGCGGCAAACCGGGATGCAGGGCTGTATCGGAGGGTCAAGGCTGGCTTTCAAACGATTCGGCGGCGGAAGCTAGTGGTGAGAACTACACTGCAATTGGCGGCTTGCGTGAAGCAGGTCGAAATGTATCTCAAGACTGAGTAAGTAAGTTTGTTTTTGGACCTCGCGGACAGGAGTGTCCGCGCCATACAATACTCAAGGCGTAGAAATGCCTGCCCGACTGCTTCCTGGGCAGGCGATCCTATGGCAGAAAGCTTGGACTAAGCAGCCTTCTTTTGGGCGCGGACTTTGGCCCAGCGGGCGCGTTGGGCGGCGGCGATGCGGCGACGAGCATCGAGAGACATGACACGGTGCTTCTTGGGACCGGCAACTACGGAACCTTTCTTTTGGGCGCGAACCTTGGCCCAACGGGCACGTTGTGCTGCGGCAATGCGACGACGGGCGCCGATGGAAAGAATCCGCCGGCCGGTATGGCCAGCGCCGTTGGAACTTGCGGTTGCGCTTTGGCGACTCAATCCGCTGAGGGCGGAAATCGCAGCGTCAATGCGGTTCAGTTCGTGCTGTAACTCCTTGCGCTTGCTTTGTAACTCATCTTGTATCTCTTGCAAATTTGACATGTCGTCCCCTTCGTAAGTAACTACCCGTTGATTCTAGCAAAGTTGACTTGTCCACTTAAAGAGATTTGCTACTGTTGGCGCGGCATGGAGCCTCGATGGATCGGTTCCCGACCATTTTGGGAGAGACCTAAGGCCCGCTTTCCCAAACGGGTCGTGCAACATCGACCCAGGAGAAGCGAGGTTTTCGTTTCGCGGTGAACGACCAACCAATGGGGTTCTCGTTTCAGAATTGTTTGTTACTAGCGAAAGCTGGCGCTCTTCATGGTTTGGCGGAAGTCGGATCCGCGAAGTTCTACGACGCGGCACATTTCGTGGAGGCGGGAGCGCATGCGCTCTCCGATGCGGTCGCCTAGAGTTTCTCCGGCCGTGGCGCGACGGGCGCGGGTGAATTCGGTGTTGGCGGCTTCCGCGGTGTGGGCGGGTTCGTTGGGGAAGTTCGTCGTGATGATGGTGGTGCGGTTCTGGTTGTAGCGGGTATTGAGGATGAGGGACACCGTGTCCCAGACCCACTCTGTCGGTTTGACGGCGCCTAACTCGTCGAGGACGAGGACTTCTGTTTCAAATATTGGACGAAGTACGTCTAGTTCGGTGGCTTGGACTGAGGCGTTGTAGGAATTCTGGATTTGTTTGAGTAGCTCGCGGTAGTCGGTAAAGAGGCACGGGATGCCTTTGCTTTGGATGAGTTCCTTGATCATGCCCACGGCGAGATGGGTTTTACCGACGCCGATGGAGCCGATGAGGAGAAGACCTGTGGCATCGAGTGGATATTCTTCGGCAAACTTGCAGGCGGCCATGCGGGCAGGGGCTAGCGAGCGATGCGGGCCGTCGAACTCGAAGTTGGTGAGTTCGCAGTGCTCGTAGCGTTTGGGAATGCGGGCGGCGGCTAGCAGAGATTGCGAACGGGCGTGGAGGCGGCAGTCGCAACGGGTTACGCGGCGGATGTTTCCTTCGGTGGTGGGCTTCCAGCCGGTGCCGTCACAGAGCGGGCAGGCGTCGGGGCGCGGGGAGTTGGCTAACGTCAGATTCATGGTCTCTTTTTCATCTTCTCTTTCCACTCTGCTACGTGAAGCCGCGGGAACGCAAGGGGCGGGTGGGATCTGGTTGTGCAGAAGCTGTGGAGGAGTGGGAAAAGCTGTGGGAAGCGTGGCACTTATGGAGCATCGCTCGCTCGACAGGCGAGGGCGCTTGTCCCTACGAGGGAGTCGGATTGGTGAGGACGCGAGTTTGCGGCGTAGGGCACTGGTTCGCGGGCGGGGGCGCCCGCGCCACACAAGCCTTGGCACCACTTGAGCGTAGCGGTGAAGCACGAACGTGTGGCGTAACTAAGCGTGTACTGGGCATTGCGTGAAAGGCGCATGTTCGTTGGGCTTCGTGAAGGTACATAGCCTGAAAGGGCTATTTGGCGCGGATTTTCACAGTTGACATTCCGGGGATCGGGGCGAGAATGGCTCCTATCAAGGGCTTTGGGCCGTTCGTACAACGGTGCCAGCGCCACTACTTCCTCGGAGGAGAGAGACTGATGAACAAAGGCGATTTAGTAGACAAGATAGCAGCAGGATGCGGGCTCACTAAGACTCAGGCCGCGTCGGCGATTGATACGACGGTGGAGAGCATCACTCACGCGCTGAAAAAGGGCGACCGGGTGGCGTTGATTGGATTTGGAACATTCGGCGTTGCGGCGCGCAAGGCACGCAACGGACGCAACCCGCAAACGGGTGCAACCATCAAGATTGCCGCGCGCAAGGTGGCGCGGTTCACGCCGGGAGCGGATTTGAAGAAGGCCATCAACAAGAAGTAACGGCCCCGGGGACTAGCGGTAGAGTGGCAGAGCTTCGGCTCTGCCTTTTTTTGTTTGCGTGTTCGTGATAACGTTCCGCGGGGGGAAAACATGAAGACTTACCTCAGAATTGTGAATCCGCTTGTGGCCGCCCTCGTGCTGGCGCTATGTCTGTGGGCGGCGACACACGACGATGGAAAGTTTAAGCCCGAGGGAATATTGGCGGGAAGCATATCGACGTATTTTGTGGCAAAGGGTTTATTTTGCAGCGCGACTTTGGTTCTGGTCGGACGAATCGTGACACTGATGATGGAGCGCGCGGAAAAGTAGCACCCGGCCTGCAGGGGTCGAAGGTGGCGTCGGCTCTCCTTTTTCTTTGCAGCCAAAACACGGTTTGGCGGGACGAGCGGCGTTGTTGGGCCCACTTGAGTTTGGTAGGAATGAAGTTGCAGCCAGCTTATTCAGGAGATTCTCGATGAAACGTGCGACTTCCCTTCTATGCCTGTTCGTGGCATTCGCGGCATTGCCACTGTCCGCTCAAGTGAACCCTTACAAGGACGGAACTCCCGGAGTGACAGGCTTTCGATCCGAAGTGCTGGCCGAGGTGATGATTCAGGAGGACAAGTTTGTACACCTGGCCGGAGCCATTCCTGCGGAGAAGTACACGTGGCGTCCGGCAGCGGAGGTGCGGTCGATTGCCGAGGTGTTTTTGCACGTGGCGGCGGCAAATTACAACATTTATCAAATGGTGGGGGCGGCGGCGCCGGCGGGGCTTGACATCAAGAGCCTCGAGAAGTCGACGACTGACAAGGCCAAGGTGATAGCGGTGCTGAAGGAGTCCTTTGCACATGCCCGCAAGGCGATCACTGCCATGCCTGATGCGGATTTGGAGAAGAGTCTGGATTGGTTCGGCGGGAAGAATACCGAGCGCGGGGTGCTGCTCTTTGTGGTGCGGCATGCGGCGGAGCACCTGGGGCAGGCGATCGCCGATGGGCGAGTGAATGGGATCGTGCCTCCGTGGACGGAGGATGCGGTGAAGGCGAAGAAGGCGGCGGAGTCGGCGAAAGCCAAGTAGTCAAGAGCAAGAGGACGCTCTAAGTGACCTAGAAACTTCGGGAGGAATCCTTTCCTCCATTCGTGAGTCTAAGTCAATGCGCCTAGAGAGAGCTTGGGCGCCTACAGCCAGTCATGTTTGCCGTGGCTGTGGAATTCCGCTAAAATAGAGGGATTCTAGAGAAGGGTTGGGAAGCATTATGAAGGCAGCGATTCATCCGGTGTACAGCGAAAGGCGCGTGCATTGCGCCTGCGGCAACCAGTTTGTGACACGGTCGACGCAAAAGAGCGATATCTCGGTGGAAATTTGTGCGGCGTGCCATCCGTTTTTCACGGGCAAGCAGAAACTGATGGATACGGCGGGCCGCGTGGAGCGCTTCCGTCGCAAGTATGGCAAGGCGGGCGAAGCGGTGAAGAAGTAGCGTTTCTGGCCTTTGGGCTTGAGAGAGTTCACGAACCCCCGGGGAAACCGGGGGTTTTGTTTGTGGGCGGTAGAATTAGGTTGCATGCGGAAATACTGGGACAATTCGGACGGGTCGACGGCCGGTTGGTCCGCGACGGACGCCCTTCCACGGGCGGGAACGCCCGTGCCTCCATCGTTGGATTTGGGCGGGGTTGTCATTCGTCCGGCGACCGTGCTGGCGCCGATGGCTGGGGTTACGGATACGGTGTTTCGGAGATTTATCCGCAATCTGGGTGGGTGCGGGTTGATCATGACCGAGTTCACCTCGGCGGATGGCGTGCTGCGGGATTTGAAGGCTCGCGGACGGTATCTCCACTTCTATGAAGATGAGCATCCGATTTCCGCGCAGTTATTTGGAAGCAATCCGGCGGTGCTGGGTGAAGCGGCGAAGCTAGTGGAGGATCTTGGGTTCGATCTGGTGGACTTAAATCTAGGATGCCCGGCGAAGAAGGTTGTGAAGTGCAATGGGGGATCGGGGCTACTGCGCGACTTGCCGTTGATTGGGAAGATTTTCGAGACCGTGCGCTCAGCGGTGAAGATTCCGTTTACCGTGAAGTTTCGGGCGGGTTGGAGTGACGACGAGATTGTCTGCGTGGAACTGGCGAAACTGGCCGAGCAGTGCGGACTTTGCGCGGTGGCGCTGCATGCGCGGACGCGGGAACAGGGCTACAGCGGAAACGCGCGCTGGGAGTGGATTGCGGCAGTGAAGGATGCCGTCAAGATCAAGGTGGTTGGCAATGGCGACATTCGCTCCCCGGAAGATGCGGGCGCGATGGTGGCGCAGACCGGGTGCGATGCCGTCATGATTGGGCGTATGGCTCCGGCGAATCCGTGGATCTTCCGTCAGATTGCCCAGTTCACGGAGACTGGGACTTATACCGAACCTATGGAAGCGGACCGCTACGCCATGATCCGGACTTACTTCCAGATGCTGATTGAGGAAGAGTTGCCGGGTATGGAAGGCAAGATGAAGCAATTTGCGTCGTGGTTCACCCACGGCGTTCCCGGCGGAGCGGCGCTGCGGAAGGCAATTTATGAGGCACGCAATGGACCGGAGATTCTGGGCAGTGTGGAAGAGTTTTTTGAGGCGCGCGTGGGCGTTGTGTAGCTCAATAATGTAGAGGATCCAAGCTAGAAAGATCATAGAGATTCGAAATCCCCCTGAAGGAATCGCTTGCAGATGAGTACGAATGGTAGCGGGCAGAAGGTTTACGTCACGATTTCTGGATTAGCGCTGTTGATTCGGTTGGATTGGCCGTATCATCCGTCGACTTCCGGCGCGGATTTCTGGACGCTGCATTCGGAGATTCGTCCAGTGGGTAAAGATTTGCACGCGAAGGTCGCGGTCAACGTTTCGCAGACCGTGCGAGGCGTCCTGCCGTCGCTGGAACCGAAGGATGCGGAGTCGCCAACGCTCAATGCGTTGCGCAAAGAGATTGACCGCTTTCAGATTGAGTTCTTGAAATCCGCGAAATTGATTCCGCTTCCCTTCTCCAGCCGCCACTATGATTTCAAGCGCGATCGCTGGTCGTTTCATCCGGCCAGTGACGAGCAGATCTGCGAGTTCTTGCTGCGTAAAGTCTATTGGCAGGGGAAAGTCAGCAGTTCCGCCGCCTTGATCGCTGATCCTGTGGACGCTCAGTATCTGGGAACGACTCCGGAGAAGCTGCTGGCCTTGGCGCAGCAGATGGGGGCTCGCGGGGTCATGAAGATCGAGGGCGATTCAGCGACAGCGCTCGAAGGGATGCTGGAGCACGCCGATGCTTTTGAAGCAGCGCAAGAGTCTGCGCTTCAGGCGTTGGACCAGAAGCACGCGTTCGAGCGAGGCTGAGCCGGTCAGCCTTTCCGACCAGGAAATTCCCTCAACGAAGTCTCACCAAATCCAACCCAGGTTACCCGATCCGCATATGAGCCTCGCCGTCCGCCGCTCGAAAATTCACAACGCCGGTTGCTACACCAAAGCTGCCATCAAAAAAGGTACACAAATTGTGGAGTACACGGGGCCGCGGCTTACGGTGGCCGAAGCCAACAAGAAGTACAGGAAAGCCGTGCGAACCTACTTGTTCGGCTTGGATGACGAGAAGCACGTGATCGATGGCGAGGGCATTGCGGCGTTTATCAACCACTCCTGCGCTCCCAACTGCGAACCGGATGAGATTGGTGGTCGGGTTTACATCTTTGCGCTGAGGAATATCAAGGCCGGCGAAGAACTTACTTACGACTACAACCTTTACGACGGCGAGTTGAACGATGAGTCCATTTGCCACTGCAAGGCGAGGAACTGTCGCGGGACCATGTACTCGGACGAGGAAGTGGCTCGGAGGAAGAAACTGCTGAAGAAGCGGGACCTAGCTAAGAAGAAGAGAGCTGCGCTGCGGAAGAAACGTTCCAAAACGTAGTGGTTTGCTGAAGACCACGCGGGCAGGAGTGCCCGCGCCACACGGGCTCCGTGGAGCTTCGGCCGGATCAAAGGCAAGAACAAGACTGCGCGGGCGGGGCGCCCGCGACTACACCGGCCACTTACGACCTGTGCATGTCGCTGGATGTGCCGCCTGCGGCGGGGACGTAACACTTCGTCGTGTAGTCCATTACCATGCGGTCGGCGTTGAAACGCCAGCCCAGGGTGCGGATGGTGCGCTTCATGCGCTTGATCCAGCCTCGGGGCAGACCGTCGTTGTCGCGCTGGTAGTAGAGCGGGATCACTTCATCGCGGAGGGTGCGCTGGAGGGCTTCCGCGTCCTGGGCATCGTGGACCGTCATGTTGGAGTGGGTGCGCCCCATTCCGATGGCGAAACCATTCTGGCCATCATAAGCCTCGGCCCACCAGCCATCGAGGACTGATAGGTTCAGGCCGCCGTTGAGGACGACCTTCTGGCCGCTGGTTCCCGAGGCCTCGAGGGGGCGGCGCGGATTGTTAAGCCACACGTCCACACCCTGCACTAGATGGCGTCCGACGTTGATGTCGTAGTCTTCGACGAACACAAAATTGTCGGCAAAACGGGAGTTACGCATGAGTTTGGCGATCTGTTGTAGCATGCGCTTGCCGGGTTCGTCATGCGGATGGGCCTTTCCGGCGAACACGAACTGCACGGGGCGCTTGGGGTTGGTCACCATCGAAGCCAGGCTCTCGATATCGGCCAGGATCAAGCCGGCTCGCTTGTAAGTGGCGAAGCGCCGGGCGAAGCCGATCGTCAGGGCATCGGGAGAGAGAATTCGCTCCAGGTGTTGGAGAACTGCTTGGGGTTCGCCGCGGCGTTCGGCCTGTTCTACCAAACGACGCCGCACAAACTGGAGGAGGCGGGACTTGAGGTTGAGGTGCGTCTCCCAGAGTTCGCCGTCGTCAACGTCTTCAATGCCTTCCCAGATCGAAGCCTCGCTGCTGTGCTCGTGCCAGCCTTTGCCGAGGTGTCGGTCGTACAGACGAAACATCTGAGGTGCCAACCAGGAAGGCACGTGGACACCGTTAGTGATATGGCCGATGGGAACATCGTCTTCGGGCTTGCCGGGATAGAGGCCGGTCCACATGGCGCGGGAGACCTCGCCGTGGAGAGCGGAAACGGCGTTGGCGCGGCGCGATAGTTTCAATCCAAGAACAGTCAGGCAGAACTGGCTGCTGCCTTGTTCGCGGCCCAAGCCCATCAATGTATCGCCGGAAATTCCGAGTTGTTCGCGGAGGGGGCCGAGGTGTTCCTCGATCAACTCGCCATCAAAGCGGTCGTGACCCGCAGGCACCGGCGTATGGGTCGTGAACACCACCTCGCGCGCGACACGAGGAGCCGCCTGGTCGAAGCTAATGCCTTCTTCCTTCATGCGGGTGCGGATGGCTTCGAGCACGGCGAAGCCGCTGTGCCCTTCATTCAGGTGCAGCACCCCGGGCGTAACGCCCATGGCTCGCAACGCGCGATAGCCCCCCACCCCAAGCAGCAGCTCTTGCCGGATGCGGATACGCCCGTCACCCCCGTACAAACGCGAGGTCAGTTCACGATCCTCCGGGTGATTGCCTTCGACATCAGAATCGAGCAGGAGCAAGTCGCAGCGCCCCACTTTCACGCGCCACACCTTTGCAAAAATGGAACCGCCCCGGGTCTCGATCTGCACGAGTACGGGCTTGCCGTCGGCGCCGATGGCAGGATCCATGGGCAATTGGTTGACGTCGGTTTCGAGGTACTCTTCCTGCTGCCAGCCGGCTAGGTCGAGGCGCTGCCGGAAATAGCCTTGCCCGTAAAACAGGCCAATTCCTACGAGTGGGATATCTAAATCAGAAGCACTCTTAATGTGGTCGCCAGCGAGGACGCCCAGTCCGCCGGAATATACCGGCAGGGATTCGTGCAGCCCGAACTCCGCTGAGAAATAGGCCACAGGACGGGGACGCAGGATACCCGCATGCAGTGCGCCCCATGTACGGCCGGCATCCAGATACTCCTTCATGCGACGGTAGGCATAGTTAATGCGGCTGTGGAGCATGAGCTCGGCGGCGCGAACTTCCAGCTTCGCCAGAGGAAACTCACCCAAGAGCGAGATGGGATTCTGATTCAAGTGCCGCCAGCGTACTGGACTTAAATCCAGAAACAGGGCGGAAGAATCCGGGTCCCAGCTCCACCAGAGATTCCGGGCCAGTGCCCAGAGGCGCTCCTGAGCTGGCGCGATAAAGCGGTCGAGCGTGCGCGCCTCGCTCACAACATGCGCAACTTGCCCGGCTGCGTCGGCTAGCATTTCGATTTCTACGGGGTCGAAGGTTCGTGGCTCAATGGTTTGCACGACGAGTACGCCCTGTAGAACTCCGCGATCAATGAGTGGCACTCCCAGGAACGATTGGTACGCGTCCTCGCCAGCCTCGGTGAAGTACTTGAAGCGAGGATGGGTCTTAGCCTGTTCGACGGCGACAGGGCGCACCTGTTCGGCCACCAGCCCGGCCAGACCTTCGTGAAGTCCCATGCGGAGCGTACCGATGCATTGTGGGCGCAGCCCGAGGGTCGCCGCCAGCACGAGGTGGGCTCGATCTGGCTCCAGCAGGTAGGCGGAGCAGACGTCGGTGTGAAAACGACCGGCGATCAACGCCACCACGTTCATCAGTGTTTCGGCGGGCTTGCCACTTTCGTGAACAAGGTTGCTGATCTCTTCCCGCGTCAGTACGTAGTTGTCGTCGACCGCCTGGGGGTTCTCCTTTTTTCCTTCGCTGACATCATCTTCATCTTCATCGAGGCTGGAGTCAGGGACGAGCATTCGCTAGGTTCCTCCCGGGAGCGCTGCGGGTGCGACTATGATTGCCAACTCTAGGTACGGTCTTACAGCTAGTCCAATCGAAATTATTCATATTCGCCATTCGTTTTTAGTTGCTTCGGCAATTCAGAACGCGGACTTGAGTTCCATCGGTTCACTGTTGCTGTTGTTGCTCGTGCTCCGCACGGCTGTTCGCGGGGCGGAAGATGGGGCGGGAGCGAAGGATCATGCTGGGTGCCATTTCGGCAGGGGTGGGTGCGTTCGCTGGACTAACGATGACGGCCACGCTCAGCTCGCTTTGCGCGCCGCCTTTGTAGACTCCGCGTGTGGGCGGGACATCGGCATAGTCGCGCCCCAGAGCAACCTTGATGTGGCGGCCTTCTCCCAGGCAATTGTTCGTGGGATCGAAGGCGACCCAGCCAGCCTCAGGGACGAGAGCTTCCACCCAGGCGTGGGAGGCGCCTTCCACCGAGCGGTCGGTGGCGCTTTCGCCGCGGTAGAGATAACCGCTTACATAGCGGCATGGAATTTGGAGTTGGCGCGCCAGGGCGATCATGATGTGGGCGAAATCCTGGCAGACGCCTTGACGGCTTTCCAGTGCCTCGTCGATCAGAGAATCGACCTTGGTGCTGTTGGGGACATAGGAGAACGTATTGTAGATGGCTTGGTTTAACTCGAGCAGGAGCTTCAGGGGAGAGTCCCGGCGGACGCAGTTTAGTTCCTGCGCCAGCGCTTCCAGGCGCTCGCTGGACTGGGCAAACTGGCTGGGTAGGAGCATTTCCCAGTGGTCTTCCGCTCCGACGATCGCGTCGAGGTCAGCCCAAGTGCCCACATCGCGCGGTGCTGGCTCCAATTCCACTTCCACCAGGGCTTGGGAAGTGACTTTGATCTGGCCGTGGCTCTCGGCGATGTCGAAATGGTGGACGGTATTGCCCATGAAGTCGCGATACTCCATGATGTTCGCACCGGGATCGACGTCAAGGTGAAACTTGAGGCAACGCTGGCGGGCGTCACTTCGCGGCTGGAGGCGGAGTTCCATTACGCTTTCGCGCACGGCGGGCTCGTAGAGAAAGGTCGTGATGTGGCGCACCGAGTAAATCACGGAAGTCCTCTCTGCCTCGTTTTTGATAAGGAACGGTCTGCTCACGCCAGCATGGCCGATTCCACGGGATAATCGAAATAAATGTGATGAATGGCCGTATGGGCCTGCGCGCACTGAGCGCGGATGTTTTCCACGTAGGCAAGGGCGCCGTCGGCTAGAATTTCGTCGATCTGGCTAAAGCTTAGGGCCGCGCGCAGACGGCCCGATAGTCGCACTGGCTGGTCGGCTTTTCTCTCCGTGAGATCGGCGATCGCGCGCAATGCGGCATGAACCATTTCGACGGAGAAACGGACAGCGTGCGGGAATTCTGGATTCAGCAACAAGAACTCGGCCACACGCAAAGGCCGGAGTTCGGCGGTGTAAGTTTTGCAGTAGGCTTCGAACGCGGCGCACGATTTCAGCAGCCCTACCCATTCCAGATATTCTTCATTTTCGACGGCGTGGTCTAACGGATTCGGCAGGCGCGTGAAGTGGCTTCCAATCAGCATGGCCACGGCGTCGGTGCGCTCAACGTATCTTCCTAGCTGAATGTAGTGCCAACCTTCGCCATGGCTCATCGTGGAATCGGTGACGCCTTGGAACAGATGCGCACCTTCCTGCACGGCACGAAAAAAGGCGTGGGAGTGCCGCATCCAGGCGTCATTCGGAGTAGTGCTGTTGATCTGGAGATAGAGCCGGTTGAGCTGCTCCCACATTTCCGAGCTGCACTGCTCGCGCACCTGTCGGAGATTTTCGCGAGCAGAGGATACGCATGAGACGATTGAGGAGGGATTCGCCCGGTCGAAGGTCAGGGCGTGGGTCAGCGCCATACCTTCCATCGCTTCGATATTTTTAATTGGAACGCGAGCGGCCTTCACCAGGCGCTTCCAGTGATCCGAGCCGGTGTCGCTGGACTGGTCGAGCTGGAGTTGGAGATCGACGTCCATCAAGCGCGCGGTATGTTCGGCGCGCTCGAGATAGCGGCTCATCCAATAGAGGCTGTCCGCGACGCGGGAGAGCATCGTATTGTTTCCAGTGCTCCTCATCATCGGTACCTCATGCGCGCAGCACCCACGTGTCCTTGCTCCCGCCGCCCTGCGAGGAGTTGACGACGAGGGACCCGCGCCGCAGAGCTACGCGCGTCAGCCCGCCGGGAACCAGGGTCACATTTTCGCCATAAAGAATGTAGGGGCGAAGGTCCACGTGCCGTGCCTGGACTTCGCCGTCGAGAAAACACGGGGCGCGGGACAAGCTCAGCGTCGGTTGCGCAATATAGTTTCGGGGTTCCGCGATAATCTGCTGGCGAAACACGTCCCTTTCGGCGGCTGTGCTGTGCGGCCCAATCAACATGCCGTAACCGCCCGACTCTCCCACAGCTTTGACCACCAATTCGTCCAGGTGTTCGAGAACGTAGTTCCGCTGCTTCTCGTTGGTCAGCAAGTATGTCTGCACGTTCTCCAGGATCGGGTCTTCGCCCAAGTAGTACTTAATGATTGCGGGAACATACGCATACATTGCCTTGTCGTCGGCAACGCCGGTTCCGATGGCGTTGGCGAGAGTCACGTTTCCGGCACGATACGCATTGAAGAGTCCGGGCACGCCCAGACTGGAATCCCGGCGGAAGCAGAGGGGATCGAGGAAGTCGTCGTCCACGCGGCGGTAAATTACATCGACGCGCCGAAGGCCTGCCGTGGTGCGCATATAGACGACGTTGTTGTGAACGAGTAAGTCGCGGCCTTCGACCAGCTCGATGCCCATCTGTTGCGCGAGAAATGTGTGCTCGAAATAGGCGGAATTGAAGACTCCGGGCGTCAGCAGAACGATGGTCGGCTCGTGGCGGTAGGAACAATTGGCCGGTAGCAGCGAACGCAGCGTCGATAGCAGCGATTGTGGGTAGTGGTCGATGGGGCTGACGCCATAGTCCTGGAACAACGTGGGGAAGACCCGCTTCAGGACCTTGCGATTGGCCAGCATGTAGGAAACGCCGCTGGGCACGCGAAGGTTGTCTTCCAGCACGGCAAAACTGCCATCTGGCAAACGCACCAGATCCGACCCGCAGACGCTGACGTATATCCCGCGTGCCACGCTCAAGTCGCGCATTTCACGCCGGTAGTGGCGGCAGCTATAGACGAGTTCCTTCGGTACAATCCCGTCGGCCAGGATTCTCCCCTGGTGATAGATGTCGCCGAGAAACAGGTTGAGCGCGGTAATCCGTTGCGTCAGTCCGCGCTCTACTTTGCGCCATTCTTCGGCTGGAATCGTGCGAGGCAGTAAATCGTTGGGAAAAACCCGCTCCGTCCCTTGCTCATTCCCGTACACGGTGAACGTGATTCCCTGATGCAGGAAGGACAGATCAGCGGCCTGCTGGCTCTTGCGCAGTTCTTCGGGAGGCAGCTCTAAGAGCGTCCGAAAGAGCGCTTGATAGTGTGGGCGCGGCTTTCCCGGCGCCTCAAACATCTCGTCATAGGCGGCGTCGAACTGGTAGTTGCGGAAGGGCGGACGGGAAAGGGACTGCACGGAATCCGGCAACATCGGCATCTGGTGCAGTACACCTCGCGGCCTAGGACGGCTGGACGGCACCTTAGGACTTTAGGCGCGGGTTTTGGCCAAGTCCAATTGAAATTCTTTATGACGCGCATTGGGGCCGACTAACGCCGCTAACTGCTTTGTTATCAATAAGGTCGTTCGCTATTCGATTCTCCTCTTCGGCATACGAAGCGTATTCAACGAGGGCTCCAGGTGACGGCCGTAATCGGATCGGGTGGTCCACCATGTTCAATCCGGGACCAATTCCCTAAACTTTATCCAACAAGCCATAGAGAGTTATTCAGCTATGTTTACTTGGGGATCGACGGTCCTGCTGCTCCCGGCGTTCTTCCTGGTGCTTTACTCCTATTCCCTGCGCACGCGGCAGTTGAAGGCGGAAAGGAAGCACACCCAGGAATTGGGCGATGTCCACATGCGCATGGTGGAGGCGCTGGCCCTTACGATCGAAGCCAAGGATCAGACAACCCATGACCATTTGCAGCGCGTGAAGGTTTTTTGCATAGAAGTCGGTAAGGAACTGAAACTAAATGACTCGGAGATGCAGGCGCTGTCTGTTGCTTCTCTCTTGCACGACATCGGCAAGCTGGCGGTGCCCGAATACATCATTTCCAAGCCGGGCAAACTGTCCGTCGAAGAGTTTGAAAAGGTTAAGATTCATCCCTCTGTCGGCGCCGAAATCCTGGAGCGAGTGGGATTTCCCTACCCTGTCGCACCGATCGTGCGCGCGCACCATGAAAAGTGGGATGGCTCGGGATATCCGAAGGGCCTGCGCGGTACCGAAATCCCGATTGGGGCGCGCATCTTGTCCGCAGTTGACTATGTCGATGCTCTAGCCTCCGATCGGCAGTATCGCCGGGGGATGGCGGCAAGCGAGGTAGTCGCCAAGCTGCAGGAACAGGCAGGAAAAGCTTTTGATCCCAACATTGTGGCGATCTTACGTCGGAGATTCAACGAGCTTGAGGGCATGGTCCAGCGCAAGGCGCTGGTCGAGCCGGCTCCGAACGTTCCGACGGAAATCATGACACGAGGGCAGGAGCCGGAAGCCGGCTTGGCGGTGTGGGATGCGCCGGCGGCTACGCGACAGGAACGCGATATTCTGGACCTGATCTCCTCGGCGCGCCAGGAAGCCCAGGCGCTCTTCGATCTGAGCCGGGATTTGGGAGCCTCCCTCAGCCTGAGCGAGACTCTGTCCGTGCTGTCGGTCAAGCTGAACCATTTGATCCCGCACGACGCCATCGCTGTGTTCGTCTTGCGTGGCGAAAAGCTGATTCCTGAGTACGTCAATGGCGAAGACTTTCGATCCCTGGCGTCGTTGCAGATCCCGCTGGGCGAAGGGCTGTGCGGCTGGGTGGCGCAAAATCAGAAGGTAATTGTGAACGGCAACCCGGCCGTCGAAGCCGGTTCCGCCAACGACCTGATGAAAACGACGAAGCTGCAGTCGGCACTGGCGGCCCCATTGTTGGGGTTGAAAGGCGTGGTGGGAGTGCTGGCGCTGTACCGGCTGGAGGCTTCGACTTTCACTTCAGAGAATCTGCGGGTGCTTTTGGCTGTTAGTTCCAAAACCGGGCTGGCCGTGGAAAATGCGCTCAAGTATCAGCATGCCGAGGGATCCTCCACGACGGACTACCTCACAGGTCTGCCCAATGCGAGGTCACTGTTCCTGCAACTCGATCGCGAACTAGCGCGGTGCGAACGCGACAACAGCCGGCTGACAGTGATGGTCTGCGACTTGCGCGGCTTCAAGCAGATCAACGAGCGCTTTGGCAAAGAGCAGGGCGACCGCGTGCTGCGGGCTTTCGCCGAGAAATTGCTGGCTACCAGTCGAAAATACGACCACGTGGCGCGCATGAGCGGAGATGAGTTCGTCGTCATCGCTCCCGAGATGCCGGAAGAAGCCATGCAGCCGCGCATCCGTCAGTTGCGCGAGTTGGCGCAGCAAGTCGGCGTCGCAGTAACAGGGGAAGATGTCATGTCGGTCGACATCGGATATGCTTCCTATCCTGGCGATGCCGCAGAAGCAGAAAGCTTGCTCGAGAAGGCTGATCGCAAGATGTACGCTGAGCGGGACAAGCAATCCTCTGGAGCGAAGGAGTTGCGTCGCTCGGCGAGAGTGAAGTGTTGCCTCCCCGCGGAACTACAAGTGGAGGGAAGCGAGGCTCCCGTCATGGGTACGGTGGTCAACGTCAGCACCGGCGGCTGCTTCGTGGAGTCGGGCGCTTTCGTGAGTATGGGGTCGCTTGTCCAGTTGACTGTCTGGGATGGCCAGAATGTGACGGTGAAAGGTAAAGTCGTGCGCGCTCGACCCGGGGTTGGATGGGCTATCGACTTCGCGGACATGACGAAAGAAAGCCGGGAACAAATTCGAAGCTTAGTGCAGACCGTGCAGGCCCGCGCCGCGGAGTACGGTGCAGAAAAACGATATCTACAAGTCGCCAAGTTCTAGGAACCGGACAACCCACCCCTCCTCAGCAAAAACTCCCGCAGACCTGCAAAACGCTGTGGTATTGTGTCTTCTTCGAAGCCCGCAACGAGGAGCAAACCTTATGAAGGCCTATGTGATTACGACCGGCGTAATTTTCGTTTTGATGACTTTGGTTCACGTCTGGCGGGTAGCTTTGGAGGGACTTCAGCTGGCGAAGGATCCTCACTTCATTCTCTTCACGATTCTTTCTGTTGGACTCAGCATCTGGTCCTGGCGCGTGTTGCGTCAGAACTCGCGCTGGTAGAGCAAGGCACCACCTGTTCCAGAGTGATGAGCCCACTTCCCGAACCGTTCTGGGCGTCGTATCATGGAGCCGAGATGTCTTTCCCCATCAAGGTCTGCTCCGTCTGCGGCGAGGAGTTCGAACTGAAGCCGGACAAAGCCGGCTTCGCCAACCGTTGCCCGGATTGCACCGACGAGGACGCAACCAACTCAAAGACTCAACGCCACATGGACGCCGACGAACGAAAATCGTTGAGTGAAATGAGCGCGGCTCGGAGGGAAGCGATGCGTTCGCTGCTGTACCGGAAGGATAGCTAGGCGGCGCTACTCCTCCCATGCACGCCACCTGCTGCACACCACAGCACTAGGTCTCCCTCGAGCAGTCAAGTCGCCACAGGCTGCGCGCCTGGCACGTCTATCGGGTGGAAACCGATCCGAGCATAGGCTAAGTCGGTAAGGAGTAGGAATCTCCTCCGCGCGGCATCGACTTTCGCTTATATGCATTTGCGAAACGAACTCGGACCAGCCAGAAGATCACCAATACCAGTGGCAGGAAGGCGGGAAGAAGAAGTACGTTGGTTTTGCGTATGAAATCGGGGAATACCTGTTGCTGTCCCAGGAAGAAGGAACCTGTGGCGATAAACATGGCAAAGCACATGCGCCAAAGATGGCGCGCGATTCGTGGTGTGCCAGAAATACCGCCGCGCGCGAGCATGCGAATGTCCCCTGCTGCGGCCAATAAAACGACGCAACCCATGGGAAGGAACATGCTAGCGGGATATCCATACTTTAGCCCCGTCGGGCTATAGGCGGCTTGTAGGGCAAAAGTCATCTGGGCGCTCCCGACGACCAATTCAAACAGCAGCGCAACCCAGTCGAAGATGCTCTTGTCTCCATCTTTGCGCCTGGCTGTCAACCATGCCGTTGTCACCATATAGAACGTTAGAACGCCGCCCAGCATATTGGTCACTTGGGATTTCATAAATGCCAGGTATACCGCGGCTGTGGCCATGCTCAGCATGGATATGACAAATACATTTCCTGCCACGCGATGCTCGCGGGATCCCTTGCGGAAAGACATGGCTACGGCGCCGGACAGAAGCGCGGAGATGCCAGCGCAAATGTGAAAAGCCAATATGGGCAATCGCATTCCGGACTCCTTATTAACAGTGAATGAGTGATCTTCATTCCGTTGAGGGATTAGGAGGCGGGGCCGCCTGATTCCGCAGCGATGTTCCACAGTATGGACAATAGACATCGTTCACGCCAACCACGCGCTGGCACCGCGGGCAAGTCGGGCTCAGTTTGTAGTTGCAGGATGGGCAAAAGTTGAACCCCGGCTGGAGGGCGTTTCCACATTGCGGGCAGCTAGCGATACGCGGCTTCCGCAGCACGAAATACAACACGATGCCGAGCGCGTTGGGGACGCAGATCGCCAGCAGCGTCCACGCGAGAGGGCTCATACCGCGGCGGGCGGCGTCACGGTACACATACCCGATCAGCAGGATGTAACACCCTACGAACGTTCCTCCGACGATTGTGAGCGCCGCCAACGGCAAGGGAGGTTTGCCGGAACGAGCGGCGTATTCCACGGCCGCAAACGCCGCTAAGAAACCGAGACCCACTAACACATAAACCCACGGTGAAATAATCCGGACCTCATCCATGAATCGCGTCGACGTTTCGTTCTTGACTGGCATATCGACCCCTTATCCCATACCGTTCGTATTGCTTCCGCAGCCCGCTAGATCGTTCCCATCTGATTCAATCTTGAAACGAACCATTGTGATCCGCCAGATATGTGCCCCGAGCCAGGAGAAGGATGGCCGTCACAATTGCTGGCATCCAACCGAGCACTGCCAAGCCGATCTGCCAAACCGGAGCGGAAAGGCGCGCCTCCTGGCCCATCCAGGCGAACCCGCCCCACAGCACGACGGTCGTAAAGGCAGTACTCAGCGTCACAGCAACACAACAAACACAAACCACCCACAGCCGTTCCTGCTGGCGCCGCAGTTCCAGAGCCCGCGAGCGCACCCGCATCTGCGTTGCTCGCACGAGAGCGGAATCCGCGGCCAAAGGTTGAGAATGCAACGCGCGAACCACCCTGCCAGTAGCGTCCGCATAGTCGCGGCAGTTTGCGCACTCCTGCAGATGAGCTCGCAACCAGGTCTGCTGCGCAGCCAAGAGAGTTTCCCCCAGCGCGATGAGTTCTTGTGCCCGTTCATGCGTGCTGTGCGTCATGCCTGTGTTCCCTTCAGCGGCCTCATCAGCATGTTGAGCCCCCGATACAAGCGCGATTTCACCGTTCCCAGCGGCGCCCCGGTCACCGCGGCCATTTCCTCGAGAGCCAATTCATCCTGGAAGCGCAAGACGATCGCTTCGCGGCACTCCGCGGGAATGCTGGCCAATGCGGCATTGATGCGTTCGGTTTCCTGGGACTGAGCGACTAGTTCCCATGCGGAGGGACGGGTATCGGCCGGTTCGAGTGGTGCGCGCTCTTCGTCGTCCATCAGGCCATCAAGGCTGACGGGGCTCTTCCTCCGCAAATAATCAATAGTCAGGTTTCTCGCCACCGCATAGAGCCAGCTGCTGAATTCGCGCCGCCCGTCGTATTGGTGTCCGCGTTCCATTACGCGAATCCAGGTTTCCTGGAAAAGGTCCTCAGCTAGGTCGCGATTTCCCGAGAGGTGGATCAAATACCGAAGCAGCCGGTGCTGATACTGCTCGATGAGACGGTCCAACAAGTCCGGATCGCGCCGGCGAAGACCGCGAGCAATGGCGCTGGCCTCGGATTCCATCGGATTCACGAAGTAATAAGCTACGGCGTTCATGCTACGGGATATACGGGCGAGGGGGGCAAAAAGATGCAAGGGCCTCGTTGCTCGGGCAATCGTGCGATGACCACGTGGTTGAGGGGCGGACTGGGAGGACACCCTGCCGAAACGTTTCCTCAGTTATTTCGTCAGTTATATGATTGCGGTCCGACCCTTTCAAATTTAAACCGTTGGAGTTTTCATGCCGCGCTTCTTGTTCGCCTTTGTACTAGTCTTTTGCTTCGCCAGTCTTCGAGCACATTCTGAAGATCAGAAACCCTCGGCGTCAGGTCACTACTTGTTCGCCTGGACCGGCGATGCGGCTGGCAAAGGGAATGACTTTCTTGCCGTGATCGATGCGGACCCTGCCTCGTCGTCTTACGGACATCTCGTGACCACCGTCGTCACAGATCAGCAGACCATGTCCGCGCACCACACCGAATACACCATGCCCGCCGGTGGCATGCTCTTTGCCAACGATCATGAGGCCGGGCGGACTTTCATCTTTGACGTGCGCGATCCGCTGCATCCCAAGGTGGCGAATTCGTTTACTGATGCGGGCGGATACATGCACCCGCACTCCTATCTGCGGCTGCCGAACGGACACGTGCTCGCTACTTTTCAGCACGCGCACCACGGCGAGCATCACGGGGAGCACTCCAGCAACAACGACGGGCACACGGGCAGCAGCGGCGGCCTGGTCGAAATTGATGATGAGGGCAAGGTTATTCGCGCCAGCAGCAATGTGGACCCGGCCTTTCCAGACGCCCTGCTGACGCCCTACGGCTTGGTCGTGATTCCTGAACTGGACCGGATTGTTTCCACAAATTCCTCTATGCATCTAGAGGATATTTTTCGCGGCGTCACCTATCAGGAGTGGCGTCTGTCCGACCTCAAGCTTCTCAAGACGTCCTACTTTGATGTCGGAGAGAACCGCTACAGCCAGGTCGGTCCGCAAGAGCCGCGGCTTGGCCCGGACGGCGCGGTCTATGTGCAGACTCTGAGCTGCGGTATCGAGCGTATTACAGGGCTCAAAGCCGACGAGCCAAAATCGCAATTGGTTTACACCTTTCCCGGCAACTGGTGCGGAGTGCCTACCATCGTTGGACACTACCTAGTCGAGAGCGTGCCCACGACCGGTTTGATTGCGCTGGACATCACGAACGGGGCAAAGCCTGTGGAGGTCTCGCGCCTGAAATTCAGCGATACCTTCAAGCCACACTGGACTGGATGGGATGTGAAAACGCAGCGACTCGTGGTAACGGGCAGGGAATCCCGCCTTTTTCTGGTGAAACTGGACCCCGTGACCGGCTCGCTCTCCATGGATGAGACGTTTCACGACGCGGATGGAAAGCCTGGCTTCAACTTCGAGAATCAGCAGTGGCCGCACGGCTGGAAGGGATCGGGTCTGCCGCACGGAGTGGTGTTCTCGCACTGAACCTTGGACCAGTATTAACGCATATGGATGCGTTCGGGATGTGTTTCATCCTATCAAGCAGGTTAGACCAATAATGCTATTCACTCGATTGTCGAATGTGATTTTGTTGTGCTGCCTCCTAGCAGGGATCTCCAACTGCAAACGCCACCGAGATAATCCTGCAAAATTGGACTCCGAGTTGTTGCAGGCCGCGAAGAAGGGGGACTGCTCCTCTATTGTGGAGTTGTTGCAGGAGGGAGCGCAAATTGATGCCAAAACCGAGGGTGGCGAGACAGCCGTGGAACTGGCGGCCGACTACGGCCACCTTGAGGCGGTGAAGTTGTTGCTGAAGCAAGGCGCTGATCCGGTTGCGGGAGGTTTGAACGGAGAAGATGCGCTCAAAGAAGCAGTTCGGATGGGCTATGCCATAAAGGTGTTGGTGATTCTGGAACGCACGACCAACCCAAGGGTCGACAACGAAACGCTCTTCAACATGGGGCAAGAAGGAGTTAGGGTTCTGCTGATCGCGCCTTCCGAAGTTACGCCCGTTCCAACAGTGCAAAATCAAGACATGCCCGCCATTGACTACGGGTCAACTTTGGAAGTGCTTATCAAACACGGAGCAAACATTGAAGCCCGAGATGAAGAAAATGCGACACCCTTGATGCGAGCAGCGGAGCTCGGCCAAACCCAAGTTGTGCATGCCCTTCTGGAAAAAGGAGCGAACGTTAACGCTAACGATAGGGAGGGCAACACAGCTCTGATGCTGGCTGCATGTGAATGCGCGGTCGTGGATATGCCTGAGACGCTGGAATCGATGAAACTGTTGGTGGAAAAACGGGCAGACGTCAACGCCAGAAACAACGCTGGAAAAACGGCGCTGATGTGGGCAGCCTTCGCCGGTCGCAGTGAGAACATGCCAATCCTGCTCGACAATGGCGCTAGAGTTGACGCGAGAGACCAGCGGGGCAATACGGCATTACTTATCTCAGCGGGATCGGGTCCCTACGTCGGTTCAGGGGCAGTTGACACTGTTGAACCTGTGAAGCTACTGCTGGCACGAGGTGCTGATCTTAAGGCGCGAAACAAGAATGGTGAGACTGCGTTGATGCTGGCTTCGTCCAATGGGGGACTCGAGGATGCGAAAACCGTCCAGCTATTGCTGGACAAAGGTGTGGAAGTTCGTGCGACCGATAACTCCGGCCACACGGCGCTCGATTTGGCGATCAAGAAGCGAAGAACCGAAGTCGTTGCTCTTCTAAGAAAAGCAATGGCAGCGAGGACTAAGAAGTCTTAAGACCGCATCTTTCTTAAGACCGCATCTTAGTGAGCTAGCAGCGCCTTACCCACTTCTCGCCCAGCCCTCCTTCCCGATTGCGTTCCCGCCCAGTCAGGCATAAAATTCCGCGTGAGTTTCGAGTGCGCCCGGTCGCGCACGTCCTCGCCACACGTCTCAAGGAGGCACTATGGGTGTCGTAACCTCTCCCGTTCCCGTTGGTTCCCGGTTGCACGAATTTCTCGATAAACCCCGCAAGATGCTCATCAACGGCAAGTGGGTCGATGCCGCTTCGGGCAAGACTTTTCCAACTTTTAATCCGGCAACCGGTGAAGTTTTGGCCATGGTCGCCGAAGGCGACAGTGAGGAAATCAACCAGGCTGTACAAGCTGCGCGACGGGCTTTTCAGGATGGCCCTTGGTCACGGCTGACCTCCTCGGAGCGCGGCCGGTTGCTATGGAAGCTCGCCGACCTGCTCGAGGCGAATACTGAGGAGTTTGCCACGCTGGAATCGCTCGACAATGGCAAGCCTGTAGGCGTGGCCCGCGCGGCGGATGTTCCGTTGGCCGTCGATCTGTTCCGCTACATGGCCGGGTGGTCGACCAAGATCGAAGGCACAACGATTCCGATTTCCGTGCCGTACACTCCCGGAGCGAAGTATCTTGCGTATACTCTGCGCGAGCCTGTTGGCGTGGTCGGGCAGATTATTCCGTGGAACTTCCCGCTATTAATGGCGGCTTGGAAGCTCGGGCCGGCTTTGGCTTCCGGCTGTACGGTCGTTCTAAAACCTGCCGAACAGACTCCGCTTTCCATTCTTCGCCTCGGCGAGTTGATTCTGGAAGCTGGCTTCCCCGAGGGCGTGGTGAACATCGTTCCTGGATACGGCGAAACCGCGGGCGCGGCCCTCGCGGCGCATCCCGGCGTCGATAAAGTCGCCTTCACGGGTTCGACCGAAGTGGGCAAGCTCATCGTCCACGCCGCTACGGGGAATCTCAAGAAAGTTTCCCTGGAGCTTGGTGGCAAGTCGCCCAACGTCGTCTTCAAAGATGCCGATCTCGAATCAGCCATTCCCGGTGCGGCGAGCGCGATTTTCTTCAACCACGGACAATGCTGCTGCGCCGGTTCGCGGCTCTATGTAGAGCGTGCGGCTTTCGATCAGGTAGTGGACGGCGTCGCCGAACATGCTCGAAACATCAAAGTAGGGCCCGGTATGGAGCCTGACACGCAAATGGGTCCGCTGGTCTCCGAAGAGCAGTTGCAGCGCGTCTGCAACTACCTTGAGATCGGATTCGGCGAAGGCGCGCGCGCTGCGGCCGGTGGCAGCAAACTTGGCGGCAAAGGCTACTTCGTGCAGCCGACGGTTCTGGTGGACACGAAAGAAAACATGAAGGTCGTGCAGGAAGAAATCTTTGGGCCTGTCGTGACCGCGATTCCGTTCGACGATCCCGAAGAGCTGACGCCGCGCGCCAACGATTCCGTTTATGGCCTGGCCGCCGGCATCTGGACTCGCGATATCAGCAAAGCGCATCGCTTAGCATCCGCTCTGCGTGCGGGCACAGTCTGGATCAACTGCTACAACATTTTCGACGCTGCTCTTCCCTTCGGCGGCTACAAGCAATCCGGCTGGGGACGCGAAATGGGCAAGGACGCTCTCGAGTTGTACACGCAGACGAAAGCGGTGTGCACACGTCTGTAGTGCTGGACGGAACACCGGGAAAGGTTCCCCGTAAAGCGAGGAAATTATGAGGAACCTCACCGATCCGCGGTGGATTCAGGCGAAGGGCTGGTTGTTTTTGTTCTTGGGATTGCTGGCGGGGATGCTGCTATTTCTGCAGCATCCCACGCCAAAATGTGGTGTTCTTCTCGTTGTAACAGTCTGGGCTTTCTGCCGCTTCTACTACTTCGCGTTCTACGTGACCCAAAACTACGTGGACCCGAACTTTCGCTTCAATGGACTCTTTTCGGCTGCTCGATACTGGTTGTGGGACCAAAAAAAACGTTGACTCGATGCCTGTCTTCGCAGAAGCGCCAGATGCTTTCCGCCCACATCGACCAGACGCTTAAGCACTCAACGGCTTGCTAAGCTCTGTGCGCCACGTCGATGGGTCTGGACTCGACTCCGGGCCTACTAGATAGGCTTCGTAGAGATCCGGACGCATGGCATGTCCGTTTGCTGCGATCCAGGCCGAGAACTCACCCCACGCCGCTCCCAAGCCCTCGTATGGACCGCGGTAGATGGTTCGCGCAACCTTGACGACGGGCATGTCGCCGGACCGTACACGTCCCGCAGCTGCTACCTGGGCGGTGACCGGCACACAGATCTCGAAATCAAAAATCGCCGGGTCCATCTTCAGATGATGAGTGAACCACGGCCCGGCCGGGCTAAGCCCTTGCGCCTTAACCGCCGCCATGAGTTCCCGGAGGCCAGGACCCATGACCGATTGCACTTCATTTCGCGGAATGGTGACGTGGATGAGGGCCAGCAATTGAACCGTCGTTTGGGTGATCTGGGGTGTATCGATCATGCCTGTTTTCCTCAATTGCGGCGCTGTTTGCGCGACACTATTTGCGCGCGAGTTCCGGCGATCATTTCACGCCTCCCACTGGCATCGCCGCTAATAGCTCTTCGAGCCGGTCGTAGCCTGCCGCCATACCCTGTTCCATGCCTGACCTGCGGGCTGTGTCGCGAGCTTCCTTCGATACGTAGAGTACGTTGATCGTTACTCTGGTGGTCTCGCCATCCTCGGCGAACTCTGTTGTATCCAGGGCGTCGCCAGGGTACCAGGACTCGTCGAATTTCTCGGTGGCAACGATCTTTTCGGGGGACTCGATTTCGCGAAAAATTCCGGCCATCCCCATATCCTTTGCTCCGTCCTTGCGCCACACATACCGATAGGCGCCACCAACCCTCAAATCGATTTCGCAAACTGGCATCGTCCAGCCGGGCGGGCCCAGCAACCAGCGCCTCACCAGTTCGGGCTTGGTGAAGGCGTCGAACACCGTCTGGCGTGGTGCGTGAAAATCGCGGGTGACTTGAATCTCGCGATCGGTGGGAGTTGACACCCTAAAGCTGTCAGCATAGCGCATATTAGTCTCCTTATGAATTGGGTTTAGAGTTTCCTGCTGGTTGGTCTTTTCGTTTTTTTCTTAGCAACGGTCAAATCTTCGAGCAAGTCGTCCAGCTTCTGGAACGAGAATTCCCAGAACTGGCGATAGTGGTGCAGCCATGCGCTCGCTTCTGCCAAAGGCTTGGCCACGAGCCGGCTGGGACGCCTCTGAGCGTCGCGGTCGCGAGCAATCAGGCCAGCACGCTCCAGCACCTTCAGGTGTTTTGAGATCGCGGGTTGAGACATGGCGAAGGGCTCAGCCAATTCGTTTACCGAAGCGTCGCCCGAGGCCAGCCTGGCCAGGATAGCGCGCCGGGTGGGATCGGCGAGGGCCGCGAAGGTCAGATCCAGCCGATCACCAACCGACTCTCCATAACCACTTAGTTGCATAACCAAATGGTATTGTACGAAACGATGATTGTCAAGGTTTTCGTAAAGATTTCTTGCGACCCCGCCGATGCGCACGCATGGCGCGCGAGTGTTGGAACTTTCTTGAGGGGGATTGGGCGCTCCGAAGGAGCGCTCTAGTTTTGGTGCAGCTTCCACAAAATCTGCCGCAGCATGCCTAGCCACAAATCTGCATCTTCATGACCCAGATTCATGCGGTACACCAGACGCCGCACTTTTTCCTCGATAAACGCGTCGGCGTTCGACCGGACGTAGCCGCTTTTCTGCAGCGCATCGAACAGGCCGGCTGTGATGCGTTCGATATCTCCGGCCGTTGCTCTCTTGGAACGTCCTGTTTTCGGCCTTCCGCCCGACTCACGTGCGCGCCCGTCGCGGATCAGTTCGTACAAGCAGATCGCCACCGCTTGCCCCAGATTCATGGAAATCTGGTCGCCATAAGCAGGGATGCGCATGAGCCAATCACAATGGCTGAGATCAGCGTTGGAGAGCCCCACTTTTTCCGAGCCGAATAAGATCGCCACACGGCCCGACACCATCTGCTTGCGGATCAGCCCTGATCCGTACTCGACCCGACGTAGTGCATGCTGGATTTCGCGGTGCCGCACGGCTGTGGTCCCGACGACTAAAACGCAGTCGGCTACCGCTTCCGCCACCGTGGGATATTCCACCGCGCTGGTGAGGACTTCAGAGGCTCCTACGGCTGACCGGGCGTTACGGAAAGCCACATCATAAGGGTTAACCACGCGCAGGCTGGAGAAGCGGAAATTGCTCATGGCGCGGGCGGCCGCCCCTAGGTTGAGCGGATTATGGGGCGTGACTAGAACTACGGTAAGGCGATCGAGCTGAAAGGGTGTGGGCAATTCGGGGCAGACTCCAAGTGACGCATTCTAAAACACCTTGCCTTGTAGTGGCTGAGAAAGCTTGAGGCAGAATCCCCTCTCGGGCCGACTTTCGATTTTCATTGAAAAATTGGAACAACTCGAGGACACTATTACCAGCTTCCTCTTCCCCAAAAAGAGGACGGCCTCAGGAGAAGAACGATGTCGAAATCCAGGCGTTCCACGGCAATTGTCATCGCATTATTCTTATTGTGCGCGGCTTCCTCGGTCCAAGCAGCCCCGATCGACGCTACACTTTACACAACTTACCGTTTAATTACCGGCGACACCTCCTTGTCTTACTCGGTCTGCGGCTCCACCCAACTGTCGGAGGGCTGTTATGCAGCCGGGAACATCGGGCCGTTCGGCAAGATTGGAGCCCTCCTCGAGGGAGCGGCCTCCACCAACCTCAAGACGAATACGGTCGCCCGCCTCATTTACGTTCTCGATATCGCGGCGGGAACCGCGGGCAACGAGGTCGTCCTGAACGTATACAAGAAAACTGACACCATTTCTCCGACCTTCGACACCGTCGTCGTCACTTTGTCCAAAACCCTCCCGTTGGCTTTGACCGGAGGAAGTACAGCGTTGACCTCCATGGCGGCCAACAATGGCTTCATCTTTATGGGAACCGATCAAACGAATTTTGCCGTCCGCTTACAAAAGAGCAACTATGCCGTGACCCAGTTTGGAGGCTTCTCACCTCCCCTCAATGTCACCGCCATCACGTCGAACAAATACGGCTACATTACGGTAACCTTCGGCGACCACACTGGCAGCGGGTTCCCTAACGCCACCATTTGGTTTGGCCCTGACGGTGCCGGTCGGGGGGATGGGGGCGGGGCGTATTACATGCTCGAGGGGTCGCAGGCCCTCCTGCCCTCCACATTGCCTTAGTGAAGGTGCAAAATTATGGCGAGGGGCCGCGATTTCCCGAAAATTCGGCCCCCCCACCCTACCCGTTGTCCCGGGCTGACCGCCTACCAAATTTAATATGGCGCTTTTTCCACAGGTGGTTTACAATTAGCTTGCGTTAGATTTTAGTGGCTCGTTGCAGTTTCGTGTCTACCCTGCTCTACAGAGTGACCCTGCCTGCACCAACCCCGTACCGATCCAGCGCATAATCTGAAGAAACACCGAGGTTTACAAGCACCAACATGGAACAAGGAACAGTAAAGTGGTTTAACGACGCAAAGGGATACGGCTTCATCAGCCGTCAGAACGGCGAAGATGTCTTCGTGCATTTTTCGGCGATCCAGTCCAACGGATTCCGCAGCTTGCAAGAAGGCCAACAAGTGCAGTTCGACGTGGTGAAGGGTCCGAAGGGCTGGCAGGCAGAGAACGTCAAGGTTCTGTAGAGACCAAGATTTTTTCAAAGGAAGGGCGGCTTCGGCTGCCCTTTTCTTTTTGTGTGCAACTGGGGGCCGTAAACTCTCGTACCTATGCTTGCTTGCATAGCCACTTTGCCGCCAGGAGAATGTGTGACTGATTCCGCAACCGACCCACAGCTTCCAACTGCTCCCGATCCAGCGCCTCTGTCTTCGCCCCCCGCCCCGCGGCCGGATTGGTATACGCATTTGTTCCTCGGCCCGGAGGGCTTGCGGCCTGGCTGGGGGCTTGTTCTCTACGTCGTTTTGTTCCGCGTGATGTTGACGGCGGCCCAAACTCTGTTGCGACCAACCGTACATCGCCTCGCCCATACGGTCTGGCAGGACCTCATAAAGATTGCTGTACCGGCTGTGTGTGTGGTCGTGCCCACCCTGATCATGAGCCGTGTGGAGAGGCGGCCGTTCGGCGCCTACGGGTTGCCGGGTCGTGGGGCGTTCGGAAAGACCTTCGTGTTGGGTGTTCTTTGGGGAATCGCCGCGTTGAGTTTGCTTCTTCTCGCCCTCCGCGGATTGCATGTCTTCTACTATGGGACCTTGGCCCTGCACGGAGTACGCGTGCTGAAGTTTGCGCTTTTCTGGGGTCTCTTCTTCCTGCTGGTCGCTCTGGTCGAAGAGTTTTTGCTTCGCGGTTACGCGCAATTCACGCTGGCCCGCGGAATCGGATTCTGGCCGGCTGCGGTGGTATTGTCCGTGCTGTTTGCGGGCTTGCACCTGGCAAATCCCGGGGAAAGCCGGATCGGCATACTGGGCGTCGCCGTGGTGGGAGTATTTTGCTGCTTCACCTTGCGGCGCACAGGAAGCCTGTGGTTTGCTCTAGGCCTGCACGCGTCCTGGGATTGGGCGCAGAGCTTTTTTTATGGCGTGCCGGACAGCGGCCTGTCGTCGCCCGGGCACTTGCTCAATTCTTCTTCGCAGGGCCCGGCATGGCTTTCGGGTGGAAGTGTTGGCCCGGAGGGCAGCGCGCTGGTGCTAGTGGTACTTGCACTCATGTTTGTTGTGTTTCATTTTTCGTTTCCGGCCCGCGAATCGAACGTCTTGTCTGTAGAGCCTCTGCGGGATGCGCCCTAAGACTTCGGCCTCAACGCGAACCTGGAACAATCACCCGCAACGCGCCCTTTGCCGCACTGATCGCTACTGGCGTTTGGCAGACGAATTCGCCGTCCGCATACACCTCGACTGAGGTTTGAGTGGCGAGCTCGAAACTTGCGGCCTGAAAGTATTCCACCTCCTTGAACTTCAGATGATTGCCGCCGTAGACGGACGGAAACAGGCGCAGCAGTTTTGCTTTCGACATAGCTCCGATGATGCACGCGTCCAACAGGCCGTCGGTCATATCGGCTTTGGGCGCAATATGCATCCCGCCCCCGTACCACGGCGTGTTCGCAAAAGCGGCTAGCACGCGCGGGACTGAACTGTGCGGCTGACCGTCAACCCGCAGATCCACTTGGGGCGGAGTGAACCCGGCTAGCGCGACGGGCAGGCTAAGGGCGTAGCCACCGTTTCCGCGAAGCCAGCGCGGAAGCTGGTTGGCAAAACGTGCTGTTGCGGTGTCCAGGCCGACTCCGGCGACGCAGGAGAAATAGCGGGTTTGTTCTGTTATCGGGCTGAGGCGCGTAATGACTCCGAGATCCACCGTTCGGACGTTGTTGGCGCCCTCAGCGAAGAGCTTCCATATCGCGGCAGCTTGTACAAGATTTCCGATATCCAGGGAGCGAGCAAAATCGTTGCCGCTACCTCGCGGCACAACCAGTACCGGCAGCTTCAATCGCACCAGTTCGCTGAGATGCCGATGGATAGTTCCGTCGCCACCGAAGATGACGATCGCATCGAGACCCGTTGCTTCAGCGGGGACGCCGAGTTGAAAACTGGACGTGGAGGTTTCGAAGCGCTTTAGGTCATCGGGTGAGGTTCCGATCCCCAGGATGGCGGCGGCACGCATCGCGGCAGGGTAACAGATTTGCAGACAGACTGAGTTGCGCACGGGCGGGGACGCCCGTGCCTCCATTGTCTAATGTGCCGGTAGAGCTACTGTCAATGTGGTGTCGATTAGATCCTTCGAGCTTCCGCCGACCATGATCTTGAATGTTCCCGGCTCAACCACCCGATGCATGTCGCGGTTAAGGAGGGAAAGTTCGTCGAAGCCCAATGTGAACTCGATGGTCTGGCTCTCGCCCGGCTTCAGTGCCAGGCGGCGAAAACCGCGTAGTTCCTTGACCGGGCGCGTGACGGAGCTGACTTCGTCGCGAATGTAGAGTTGGGCGACTTCTTCGCCTGCGACTTTGCCTGTGTTGGTTATTTGCACCGATACCTTCGTAGTCCCTTCCGGCCCGATCGTCGCTGGAGTGACTTGTACGTTGCTGTATTGGAACGTTGTGTAGCTCAGGCCGTAGCCAAAGGGAAAGAGCGGCTCGACGCTCGTGCCCAGATATTCCCTCTTTGCCGCCGGCTTCTGATAGTAGTAGTCGGGGAGTTGGCCGACCGAGCGTGGGACAGAGATCGGCAGGCGGCCAGCGGGATTGTAGTCTCCGAAGAGGACGTCGGCGGCAGCGGTACCGCCTTCCTGGCCTAGATACCAGCCATCTAAGATCGCGGACACATTCTCCGCGATGTAATTGATGGAGTTGGGACGGCCATGGAGGAGAAAGACCACCGTTGGCTTGCCGGTGGCGAGGATAGCTTTGACGAGGTCGTCCTGACTGCCCAGCAAATCCAGGTTGTCGCGGTCACCCGGGTGGTTCGGAGCCCAAGCTTCACGCGAGCTTTGCTCGTTGCCGCCGAGGACGAGAATCACCAGATCGGCTTTTTTGGCGACGGGTACAGCCGCTGCAATTCGCTTGGCGTTGAGAACGGGATCGCCGAGCACAACTTTGTCGGCATTCCAGTCGGGTTCGGTTTCGGTAATCTTGCAGCCTTCGGCGTAGAGGACTTCCGCGTTCGATCCTACTTTGTCCTTAATTCCCTGCAGGATGCTGACGCCGCGTCCCGGCTTGTCGCTGTAGCCGCCGAGGTGGACGTCGGCGGCATTGGGGCCGATTACGGCGATGTGCTTGTACTGGGTTTTGTTGAGCGGTAGCAAGTGTTTGTCATTTTTCAGAAGAATGATGGCTTCGTGGGCGGCTTTGAGCGCGAGTTGCTGGTGCTCGGGCGTGTTCGTTACCTTTTCGGCATTCGCGGGATCGACGTAGGGGTCGTCGAATAGTTCGGTGAGAAATTTCTCCCGCAGCAGGTGGGTTACGGCGCGATCGATATCGGCTTCCGCAACTGTGCCTGCTTTCACTTGCGCGGTGAGACTCTTGAAGGCGTCCGCTGCGGGCAGCTCCACATCGACGCCGGACTCAAGCGCGAGTTTGGCTGCTTGATCGTTATTGGCGACGACGTGGTGCAGGTTGTTGAGGTCGGTGATTCCGAAGTAATCCGAGACCAGCATGCCCTGGAAGCCCCAGCGCTGCCGCAGAATCTCGGTGAGCAGGTGCTTGTTGCTGTGCGAGGGGATGCCGTCGATCTCGTTATAGGACGCCATGACGCTCTGCGCGCCGGCTTCCTGGACTGCCGCCTGGAAGGGTCGTAGGAAGTATTCTTCAACGACGCGCTCGGAGTAGTTTCCGGGGGCGACGTTGGTGCCGCCTTCGGGTTGGCCGTGAACGGCGAAGTGCTTTAATGTCGCGATGACGTGCAGCTTGTCGAGGACTGGCCCCGGGCCCTGAAAGCCCTTCACCGCTGCCACGCCAATGCGCGACGTCAGATACGGGTCCTCGCCGTAGGTTTCTTCGGTGCGCCCCCAGCGCGGATCGCGCGCCAGATCGAGGACCGGCGTCAGGCACTGCTGCGCCCCGCGGGCGCGGACTTCCAGCGCCGTGGCAGAAAACACGTCCTGCACCAGAGCCGGATCGAACGTGGACGCCAGCGCGATCGCCACGGGATACGAGGTACCCTTGGGCGCGGCGTGGCCGTGCAGGCACTCTTCGTGAAACAGAACAGGGATGCCCAGCCGCGTGTTTTCCTTCATCCACTTCTGGATCGCGTTGGTGAACTCCGCCATCTCTCGTGGACCGCGATTCTCGCTCGGGCGGGACATCTCGCCGAGCCCGTCTTTTAACAAAATGGCGGCTTGGCCGGGAAGAAACGCCCCCTTGGGGCCCACGAAAAGCAGCTTGGGGTCGTGAACCTGCGACGGGTTCTGCCAGGAGCCCTGCAACTGCTGAATCTTCTCGTCCAAGGTCATCCTCTCGAGGAGATCGGCGAGGCGCTGCTCGACGGGGACGCCGGCATCGCGGTAGCGGAGGGGAGGGGCCGATGTTTGCTGCGACTGCATGGGGGCGACGAACGGGCTGGCGAGCATCAGGGCACAGAGCCAACTGCTGGACAGGCGACGGATCATGGATTGTTCTCCGGGCAAAAGGCTTCTTACGGTTTTGGCCGACGAAAACGTTTACATTTTAGGGCGGCCCGACACGCGCAGATACCTTCCCGCGCGGACTCTGCACTCTACCACAAGCAACCGACTGGCGATTGCGGCAGCTAGGGCAACGAGAGCGTGACGCGCTTCATCTTCCGGCCGACTTGCAGCACGAATGGCGTGTCCGGGTAGTGTTCCAGGATGGGTGCCGATACGACCGCACCGTTAATTTTGACGGCGCCTTCCTTGAGCTTTCGAGCGGCATCGGTGCGCGACGCGGCCAGGCCCGCTCGACTGACCAGCTTGTCCACAGGGATCGGCAGGGGCTGCCGCCCGGGATTTCCATTCGCGTCCTTAATGGGAAGTGCCTTGGGGTCGAGAAACTCCGAGACCTGCAGCTGGATGGTCTCAAGATGGTCCGGCGTCTGGCCTTTCTGGTGCTGCATGACCCAATCTTGTTCCGCTTGCGCAGCCTCCTGCAGCGAGTGGAAATCCGTCACAATGCTGCGCGCGAGAGCCTTCTTCAAGTCCATGGGATGTTTCGCACCACCGGCGCAGTCGCGCTGCAGCTGCGAGATATCCGCATTCGAAACATCCGTCAGCAGTTCGTAATAGCGCCACATCATTGGATCCGAGATGGACATGATCTTGCCGAACATTTCACTCGGCGGTTCGTGAATCCCGACTGCGTTCTTGAGCGACTTCGACATTTTCTGCACGCCGTCGAGCCCCTCAAGGATGGGCGTGGTCAGAACGATCTGCGAGGGCTCGCCATACCCGCGCTGCAACTCGCGGCCCACCAGCAGATTGAACTTCTGGTCCGTCCCACCCAACTCGACGTCGGCCTGGAGCGCGACCGAGTCGTATCCCTGCGCCAACGGATACAGCAGCTCATGCAGAGCAATCGGCTTTTCATCCTGGAAGCGCTTGTGAAATTCTTCGCGTTCCAGCATTTGCGAAACCGTGTACTTGGCCATGAGCCTGATAAAATCTTCCGGCGTAAACTTCGCGAACCAATCGCTATTGAAACGGACTTCCGTTTTTTCGGGGTTCAAGATCTTGAAGACCTGCGCCTTGTAGGTCTCCGCATTGCGCAAAATATCTTCTCGCGAGAGTGGAGGACGCGTGACCGAGCGCCCCGTCGGATCGCCGATCATCCCGGTGAAATCGCCGATCAGGAAAATGACGGTGTGCCCAAGATCCTGAAAATGCTTGAGCTTGCGCAGCAGGACGGTATGGCCCAAATGCAGGTCTGGCGCGGTGGGATCGAACCCGGCTTTGACCCGCAAAGGCGTGCCGCTGGCAAGCGACTTCTCCAGCCGCAGGCGCAGCTCTCCGGTATGAATGATTTCCGCGGCGCCTTTGGAGATATACGCGAGCTGGTCGTCGACTGGTGCAAAGGTTGGCATCAGAAAGGATTATAGCGAGTGTGGATTTAGGCTTTCCGCAGCCAGCGACGCCCGGCGATCTCATGCCGTCCGCCGAGCACAATGTTCAGAGCTTCGGAATAGGCTACGTGCTCCTGCTCGAGGATGCGCGCCCCCAGCGAGTGCTCGTCGTCCGCGTCCAGCACCGGCACGGTCTTTTGCAGGACAATCGCGCCGTGGTCGAGTTCCTCGTCCACCAGATGCACGGTGCATCCGGACACCTGAACGCCGTACTCGAGCGCCTGTCTCTGTGCGTCGAGGCCGGGAAACGCCGGCAACAGCGAAGGATGAATGTTCAAAATTCGCTGCGGAAACTGCTGCACAAACCAGGGCGAGAGCAGCCGCATGTACCCGGCAAGGCAAACCCACTCGACGGCGTGCTCTTGCAGCGCGGCGATCACCGCGCGGTCGTGCTCTTCGCGAAGACGGCCTTGGGAGGGAATCACGAGGGCGTTGTATCCGCGCTGCTTCGCCGTCTCAATCCCGCGAGCATCCGCTTGGTTCGAGATGACTACCGCAATGCGCGCATTCGGGATGCGTCCAGCGTCGATGCTATCCGCGATGGCGATGAAGTTCGAGCCGCGTCCGGAAAGGAGAATGCCAAGAATGTGTAGGGGATTCAGTTTCATTCACCGCGAAACAACTAGACGTACATCACTTTCCGCTCGCCTTTCACAATCCGCCCCACCGTGAAGTGCTTTTCCCCGATCCGCTCCAGCAGACCCTGCGCTTTCTTGAACTTCGCAGCCGGGATCACCAGCAGCATCCCCAGCCCCATATTGAAGGTCCGCAGCATGTCCTCTTGCGGAACGTTCCCCAGCTTCTGCAAATGCTCGAAGATCGGCTGCACCGGCCAGGAGCCCATTTCGATCTCGGCCGCCACATTCCGCGGTAAAACGCGGGGCAGATTCTCCGTCATCCCGCCACCGGTAACATGCGCCATCGCGGCCACCAGGTCGTGCTCCACCATGCGCTTGATTACGTGCCAGTAGCTCTTATGAATTTTGAGCAGCTCGGTGCCGACTTTGCCCTTGATCTCGTTGACGTACGTATCCGGCGTGTATCCGGCGACTTCAAACAGGAGCTTCCGCGCCAGCGAATATCCGTTCGTATGCAACCCGGTGGAGGGCAATCCGAAAATCACGTCTCCCGCTTCCACAGTTTTTCCGGTAATAATCTTCTCGCGCTCGACCACACCGACGATAAATCCCGCCAGGTCGTACTCACCGTCGGGATAGAATCCGGGCATTTCCGCCGTCTCGCCGCCAATCAGCGCGCAGGCGTTCGCCTTGCAGGCCTCCGCCAGCCCTTCCACCACTTTCACCGCGACTTCGGGATCGAGTTTCCCGGTGGCCAGGTAATCCAGAAAGAACATCGGGGTAGCGCCCTGCACCGCAATGTCGTTCACGCAGTGGTTGACCAGGTCGGCGCCCACGGTGCGATGGCTGCCCATCTCAAACGCCACCCGTAGCTTCGTACCCACGCCGTCTGCACTCGACACCAGCACCGGATCGGTGTACTTGCCGCCCAGCGAAAACAGCCCGCCAAACCCGCCAATCTCGCTCAGCACGCCCCGCGTAAATGTCTTCTGCGCCAGATACTTGATGCGCTGCTTGGCCCGGTTGCTGGCGTCAATATTCACGCCCGCATCCGTGTAGGTAATGGTCTTTGGGGTCGATGATTTCGGTGATTTCGGCACGCGTCAACAATCTCTCATAGCTTGGTCTTGTAAATGATAGGGCGCGGGCTAGCCCAGACGGATGGAAACGAAGCCCCAATCGCGGCCACGTTCTAACCCAATTGTAGCACGCACTTACGGCTCGCCCGCGGCGCCCGCCGCTGGGGCCAAAAACAAAAAACCCCGGCCAAAGCCGGGGTCCTCGACCGAAAAACCTGTTTACATCTTGTCTTTCTTGTCTTCCGCCTTGTCGGCCTTCTTCGCCTTCTTGTGCTTCTTGGCCTTTGCTTCTTTCTTGTCCATCTTCTTGTCATCAGCGGGCTTGCACTCGGCAAACGCAACCGACGAACTGGTGACCAGCGCCAGGGCGAACAACATCGCGATTAGCTTCTTCATGGGGTGAAATGCTCCTTCGTTTCCTAGTTCTAGGGATAGAGTGGACACACGTTTCCCCGGTTTTTCGCCGGGATCGTATCCATCCCGGGAATTGTATGCCAAACCCCGCCCGCGCGCCAGATGGGCAAGTCGAAAAGGCAAGGGCCCTGGCCAAATTGCCAGTTTGGGCAAAACTCCTACAGCGGAATATTCCCGTGTTTCTTGGATGGGTTCTTATCCCGTTTGTTTTCGAGCATTTCCAGCGCCTGGATCAGCCGTTTCCGCGTTTCCCGCGGATGAATCACCGCGTCCACAAACCCGCGCTCCGCAGCCACGTAGGGATTGGCGAAACGGTCGCGGAATTCCTCCATTTTCTCCGCCCGCATCGCTTCCCGGTTTTCGGCGTGCTCCAACTCGCGTTTGTAGACAATGTCCACTGCGCCCTCGGGTCCCATCACTGCGATCTCCGCCGTGGGCCAGGCATAGTTCACATCCGCGCGAATATGCTTCGACGCCATCACGCAATACGCGCCTCCGTACGCTTTACGCGTGATCACCGTAATCTTCGGCACCGTCGCCTCGCAAAAGGCGTAAAGCAGTTTCGCGCCGTGTCGGATAATCCCGCCAAATTCCTGCGCCGTGCCCGGCAGAAATCCGGGCACATCGACGAACGTGACCAGCGGGATATTGAAACAATCGCAAAAGCGCACGAACCGCGCAGCCTTCACCGACGCGTCGATATCGAGGCATCCCGCGAGAAAGGCCGGCTGATTCGCGACGATCCCGACCGAGTAGCCGCCGATCCGCGCGAACCCGATCAGCATGTTCTGCGCCCATTCGCCCTGAATCTCGAGCCAATGCGCATCGTCCACCACGCGCGTGATGATCTCGCGCATGTCATACGGCTTGTTCGCGTTCTCCGGCACGATCATGTCGAGAGCCTCGTCGCGCCGATTCGGATCGTCGGTCGCCGGGCGAAACGGCGGG
>Ga0137418_10000386_pt1 | contig 38934 bp, 25 predicted proteins | sample CZODoug3_1_2_16f_FD_122242 | JGI IMG/M metagenome (GOLD analysis project Ga0137418, IMG submission 122242) | Vadose zone soil fungal communities from Angelo Coast Range Reserve, California, USA - CZODoug3_1_2_16fungal (Hybrid Assembly) | ecosystem: Environmental > Terrestrial > Soil > Vadose...
GACCGGATCGTCGACTTTCAGGACACGCTCCACGAATTCCACACTGACGCAGACAAGCAGTCCGGCGACGAAACCGATAATGACCGATCCGACCGTACTGACAAATCCGCTCGGAGCGGTGATGGCTACCAATCCAGCGAGAAGGCCGTTTCCGGTCATGGAGGCGTCTGGCTTGCCGTACCGCATCCACATGTAAAGGAGTGCGCCGAACGAGCCGGTGCAACCCGCAAGCATCGTGTTTACCGCGATCGACCCGATACGCAGTGCACCGTTGCCTGATGCACCTAGGGTGCTGCCCGGGTTGAACCCAAACCAACCGAACGCCAGAATGAAACACCCGGTCAGCACGATGACGATATCGTGTCCAGGCATGGCATTGGGCGTCCCGCTGCGCGTGTACTTGCCAATGCGGGGTCCGACGATCATCGAGACCGCCAAGGCGGTCATACCGCCAACGGCGTGCACAACGCCGGAGCCAGCGAAATCACAATAGCCGTGACCGAGGTTGAAGTTAGCGCCCAATTGCGAGAGCCAACCGCCTCCCCAGGCCCAGTTGCCGAACACGGGGTAAGTAATCGCACCCAGGAAGACCGACGAAATAGCAAAGGCGGCATACTTCCAGCGCTCGGCGGCCGCTCCTGTAACGATGGTCAGCGCCGTGTCCATGAATACCATCTGGAACAGGAATAGCACCATAACCGCCACATCGTAGCTGGCTCCGCTCAGAAAGAATCCATGTTGGCCGAAGATGCCCCAGGTTTTCCCGAGCAACGTGATCGTATGCTCTGAGTTCAGGGGATACGCCCCTCCCAGGGTTCCAGAGGGAGCCACCCCACCCATTTGCAGGGCGAATCCGCACACCCAGTAAGCGAACAGGCCGAAACCGTACACCATGAAGTTCATCATCATAGTGTGGTTGGCGTTCTTAGCGCGGCACAGGCCGGTCTCGACGATGGCAAATCCGGCTTGCATGAACATTACGAGAAATCCGGTAACGAGAGTCCACACGAAATTGATGGCGACGCGGTTCTGTCCAGCCTGATTCACCGCATCCGCCAAGGTCACACCCTTGGTAGCGTCGGCTGGCACGACATCGTTGATGGTCCCGGTCTTCGTACCGCCGGGGTCGCCCTTGGCCAGATCATCCGTTGACGGTGGCGCAGCTGCTTTGGCGTTCAGAGGAACATCCATCGCGGGCCCCGGGGCAGGCGGCGGGGCAGCAGCGGCAGCGGCCGGAGCGGCAGCTGGGGCAGCGGTTTGCGCCCAGGCGGGAAGCCCACACAAAACCAGCAGTATCACCACTGCCGACAAGTATCGTTTCAGGCTTTCGCCGGACTTCATCGTTGCGTCTCCTTGGTGCATTCGGTTTTTCCCTTCTGAATTGGCATTCTTACGCTCAACCGGCAACTAGACCTTCTTCCAGATCGCGTCCTTGAGATGCACCTTGTTCAGGACACCAAAAATTCCCGCCAATGAAATTGCGATGCCCAATAGGCTTAAGAACAGGCGGGCGCCGGTGGATTGCACCGACACTAAAGTCAGCACGGGCAGCAGCCAACCCACCAATACCAGTAGCACTCCGATCAGTTTCACAGGGATCTCCTTTTCGTCAAAAAAAGTCTTTCGAATGTAAATCGGCTTCTCTTTCACGGTGCCTTCCCTATCGGGCCGCCTTCAGCCGGTAAAACCCTGCCGCGGCATAGACCAACAGGGCCGCACCCACCAGAGTCACCAGTGTGCCCAGGCCTCCACCGTTGTACAGGCCCGCGGCGAAAGCAGTGAACCCTGCCAGGGTGGAGCCCAAGTACGTTCCTTCTTGCCGAACAGACGCCATTGCGTTTGCTCCTTATGGTTTGAGATCAATCCGGTCATGACGGCTTGTTCGATCACGGGCTTCTCCGCTCCACGAACAGAACACTACTCCGCCACCCAGCGAGGCAAGACTACGCAGCCCTGGCGACCCAGTCCAACTCATAGTTTTCTTTTGAGTAATCGGATTTTTTCTTAAAAGTTATATCTATGGCAGAGATAAGCGTTGTTTATCTCACGGCAAACACGACACTTGGCAAGACCTCGAAATCGATGGCAAGCAGCTACAGAAGACGGCCTGGGCGATACGCAAGCAAAGTCGGCCTTCAGAGTTCCGCCTTCTACCCCGTGCGGTACGGGACTCGCGAGCTTTTGTGTTCTAATCGGTCGCGGCCTGGGAGAGACTCTGAACCCAGGTCGATCACACCTTCTCTGCCATAAAATGGCAAAGGGCTGATCGCCCGACCCAAATTCTCAAGGAGCTTACATGCAAGCAACAGTTTCGCGTCTTACCCTCGCAGGCCTGATATTGGGCCTCATTCTGCCAGCCGTAGCGCAAGCTCAAGACGATGCCGCCAGGATTTTCAAGGCGAACTGCGTGCTCTGCCACTCGGCAAACGGCAGCGGCGACAGCACGGCGGGAAAGGCGCTAAAGGCTAAGGACCTGCGATCCGCGGAGGTCCAGAAGAAAAGCGACGCCGAGATCCTGGCCGTAATTACTAAAGGCAAAGGAAAAATGCCCGCTTTTGCCGAGCAAATCCAACCAACCGAGATGAAGAAGGTGGTTGTCTACGTGCGGCACTTGGCCAAGAAGAAATAACCAAGGAGGCGGCCGATGACCTGCCGCCCGACGAGTGCGAAGGCACTGATCGCCTTTGCGGAGAGTCTTAAATTTAGATTTAAGAAGATCCGGCCGCCCGAGCGAAGAACCGGCTGGCGCCGTAACCAACTACGAACGTGGTAATACTGCCCAGGGCAACATACCAGGTAAATGGGACTTTCGTGAACTGCCACAGGTAAACGTTCGCCACGAATCCGCACAACATGCCGGCCATGGCACCATATTCCGTGGCTTTTTTCGTCAGCACTCCTAACAAGAACACGCCCAGCAGCGCACCGTACGCCACCGATGCAATCCCAAGCCCCAGTTCCACTACCTTACCCCCGCTGCGCGAAACGATGGCCAGCACGAACAGTACAATGCCCCACGCAATCGTGACCGCGCGGGAAAGAAACATCAAACGGCTTTCGGGCGTATTCGGCCGAAATCTCGCGTAGAAGTCCATGATGGTAGTGGAAGAAAGGGAGTTCAAGGCTGCGCTGAGGTTCGACATCGCAGCAGCGAGGATGGCCGCGATCAGCAACCCGCTCACACCGTGTGGCATACGGGTGACGATGAACGTAGGAAAGATTCGGTCCGTTTTGGAAAATGCGACGAGCGGCGGAAAGAGCTTGTAAAAGACAAATAACATGGCTCCAACCATGAGGAACAAACTGAATTGAAGAAAGACTGCGACCCCGCTGGCGAGGAGCGCTAACTGGGACTGGCGCATGGTCTTCGCCGCCAGCAACCGCTGCACGATGAGTTGGTCCGTGCCGTGGCTCGCAGTGGTGAGAAAGGCCCCACCGATCACTCCTGACCAAAAGGTATAGGTCTTATAGAAGTCCCACGAGAAGTCAAACACGCGAAACTTGCCCGCATCCCACGCCATGGAACTGACCGTACTCCAACCCCCGGGCACGAGGTGGAGGATCGTGAAGAATCCGACGATTGTTCCGATAACGTAAATCGAAGTCTGGATCACGTCGGTCCAGATTACAGCCGCCATCCCACCTTCGAAGGTGTAAATCAGCGTCAGGACAGTGACAATGCCGATCGCGGCAACGTCCCGCCCAAACTCGCTAAATCCTCCCAGAAAGCTAGAAAGCGCGATGCCCACAACGATCGCCACCGCAAAGATCCTCACGCCTTCTGCCGCGGCCCGAGTGACCAGGAACAGTCCCGCAGTCAGAGAACGAAGATTCCGCCCGAAGCGGCGCTCAATCAACTGATAGGCGGTGAAGAGATCCCCGCGAAAGTAATGGGGAATAAGCACAAAGCTGATGACAACTCGCCCAACCACATATCCCATTACGAGTTGCAGAAACGCGAAATTCTTCTCGTAAGCCAGACCAGGAACACTGATCACAGTGAGCGTACTCGTCTCAGCTGCAACAATCGAAAGCGAAATCGCCCACCAGGGAATGCTCTTATCGGCGAGGAAGTAGTCTTTGAGCGAGCGCTGCTTCTTGCGAAAACGCAGTCCGAAGAGAGTAATGCCGATCAGGTAAACGACGACAATTCCCAGGTCGAGGAGTCCCATGCGGAACGGATGCTTTCCTGGCGAAGTGCGGCCATGCCACTGTCCTCATGAAGGACTCCACAGTCTACCAAGCAGCTCCAAGACGCCGAAGCCCGATTACTCGTCCGCGTAGTAACCATCTCTGGTCTGGACCGTGAGGTCCTTACGCTTCACAGTCAATTGAATCTTGTGATAGCCGGCCTGGAAATTGCTCTTGTCAGGCGTATAGCCCAGGCTGTACTGCGTGCGCAGCTCCTCGGCGATGCTGTCGTAGATTTGATCCATTGCCTGCTTCTTGGAAACTTCGAACATGCGGCCGCCGGTTTCCCTGGAAAGCCGTTCGAGGATTTTCTTTCCGTCGGGACGCGATTCCTCGCGACCCCCACGTCCTCCGCCGCCTCCGCCAGGCCCACCGCCCCCGGGCCAGCTTCCCCCTCCTCCCGGCCATCCGCCTCCACGACGTCCCATGCCACCACTTCTGCCGCCTCGGTCATGGTCGAAGCTGCGGTTCTCCTCATGCCGGTCCGCGAACAGAATGGAGTAAACCACCGTGTCTGCCCTTTGCGCAGACTCTACGGCGCTCTCCAAAGACTCCTTGCTCCCCCGGTCCACTCCGTCCGACAGGATGATGAGCGCCTTGCGCCCTTGCTGCTTCTTCATCAACTCGTTCGACGCCAGGAATACCGCGTCATAGAGCAGCGTGCCGCCGCCGTGACCCATACGGCCGCGGGAATCCGGCGAGCCGGAATTGTCGCCTCCACGGTCGTTATCACGCGTCGGTGTTTGCAGCGATTCCAGCCCCTTTTGCAGCTTGTCGCGCGATGAAGTCAGGTCCTGCAGTAGTTCCACTTCCCGGTCAAAATGAATCAGAAACGCCCCATCCTTCGGGTTCGTCAGCATCTGGTCCAGGAACGTTTTGCTGGCATTGCGTTCTTCGTCGAGCACGTTTCTCTGGCTCAGGCTGGTGTCCACCAGCAGACCCAGCGTTAAGGGAAGATTGGTTTCTTGACTGAAGTACCGAATCGTCTGTGGATGACCGTCTTCGAGAAGATCAAAATCGGCCGCCGTCAGGTCTCGGATAATCTGGTTGTGTTTGTCCCGGACAGTGACCGGCAGTGTCACAACCTTCACGTTCACTGAAATGGTGGGTTCTTGCTGGGCTACTGCAATGTGCAAGGCCGCCAGCAGGAAGAAAAGGAACCGCGTTGGCTTCGGAGGAGCGATCCCGCAGGACGCAAAGAAATCGCCCCGCCGAGGTGATTCATCCGGCATTGCTCCCCTTAGCCTTAGCGTAAAGCGGGTGTTCGGGCGCAGGTGACTTCCCTTTCGAAGGATTTGCAGAATTTTCGGCAGCAATCGTTACGCTCCCAATGTCTCTCGTACGCGTGTTAGATGCTGTTTTCGCCGCGTGCGAGCACGCTGGATAGCTGGGATGCGCGGACCGGTCTTCGCGGAATTCCAAGAGGAACGTCACAAACAACGCGCATCCGATCGCCCAAAGAACTCCTAGAAAAAGTTGGACAATGATTCCTGAATCCATAAGTCCCTCCCCCTGACCGCAATCAGAACCGGCACTCTGCGAGCGATCCGACCCAGCAGACCTCAAATCTATGGAAACATCTGCGCAGAAATTAGGGTGTAAAGAGTCGGTCAACCCGAGTAAATGTTCGTAAACAGAAGAGCCCACCGCTGCGATCGGTGGGCTCTTGATTTTGCTGCGCCTTTCCTAATTAGGAGAAAATCCTATCCGTGGTGTCCGCCACCGGAAGGCCGCCCTCCACTATGTCCGCCTCCGCCACCCGAAGGACGGCTCTCACCGTGTCCGCCTCCTCCAGACGGACGAGGGGCTTCCATCCGTCCACCACCACCGCCTGACGGCCTAGGTGCTTCCATCCGGCCGCCTCCACGGGGTTCGTACGAAGGGCCAGACGACCTGGGCGTTACTACAGGCTGCCTCATGTCCAGCGTTGGACGTCCACGGCCATAGTCGCCTGCCGGGGCCGAACCGCGATTCGACGGGCCTGTCTCCCGTGTCGAATCCGGACGAGGGCCGCGATCCCACCCGCCCCCACCATTACTCGGGGTCTGGACGCGGTTATTGCCGCCGTTCGTACTATTACCGGAACCTCCCGGCTCTGGTCGCGACTCGCGATTCCATCCGCTGTTTCCGCCACCCCCGCGCTCTACCGTCTCGGAACCGCGACTCGTTGGCGAAGGAAATCTCTGCCAGCCCCCGCCGTCGTTTGGAGCGGCAGTTCCCCGCGATGGGAGCTGCCCGCTACCGGAAATTCTCGATTCCGATTGCGACACCGCGCCTCGGTTCGTTGGAACGTCACGAGAATCCATCGCTCCGCCGCGATTCGCCGCTGGCCCCGCCGACGGACCGGAGAAGCGATGCCACCCCTGTTGTTCCGCGCCAGGAGCGTTTGCAGACCGAGACGGCTGATTCGTCGGTGCTTCCCGTGTCGGCGAAGATCCGCGCTCCGGAGTCTCATTTCTCTGCCCCTGGTTCCCAAAACCGCGTCCCTGCAAGTTCGGATTCTCACCCCCACGAATCGTCGGATTGGTGCCCGCTTGAACACTCGTAGGAACGTTCCTACCGCCCGCCGCCTCGCCGCTGCGGACGGGCGTAAAGTGACCATCCCGCTGGATGGATTGTTGGACTTCGGAAGCTTGCCGGTCAAAGGACTGCGGTGAAGACGCAGGCCGATTAGTCCCGAAGAAGCGTTGTGGCTGCGCACTCCGGAAAGCCCCCGGAGAGGCCGCACGATTGGACGCATTCAGACTCTCCCGCGTCGGCACCACCGGAAGATTTCCGGTCATCAACTTCCCTTCACGGAACGCTCCAGGATCAATTCCCCTGGCTGCAACCCGCCCGCTTCCGAAGTGCTCTGCCGGCACCGCCGAAACCGCTCCCCTAATGTGAGGATCAGTCCCGACCAAGCGCAGGTTGGAATACTGCCGGCCGCGGCCCTCATAGAGCGGTCGCTCCCCACGGAAGCCACCTTCGCGGCCGTTGAAGTTGTAAATGTTGGTGATATTGACCTGGTTAAATCGCCCGCCATAGCGGCCGCCGTACCACGGACGGAACGAGTCGCACGGCCCAATCGGCAACCAGCCGAACGATCCGAAGCCTACACCCACCCCGACGCCACCGCCAAATCCGAAGAAGGAGACATATGCAGGAGCCCAGATCGGCCGGTAGTAGCCCCGGCCATAGCCGTAGCCGCCCACCGGTCCCGGCCACCATACCCACGACGCGCCCGAATAGAACCAGCGCCCGTAGTGATATGGAGCCCAGCCCCAAGGCTCATACGACACCCAAGTCCACCCGTAATACGGCTCCCAAACCCAGCGGCCGTCACGATATGGAACCCAATCCACCGATACCGCAGGAACCCAGACGGATCCGTAGTCGGGCATCTCGGTCCAATGTCCGTACGCGTCTAAGTCCTGCGCGCCCGTGTAGTAGGGACTCGTCCGGTGAACGCTTTCGGCGTTGTTGATGATGTGATCGCGGTCGTCATTCCACTTGTCCCAGTCGTCGCGGTTGCGCGCATCTTCGACTTTGTATTGCGCGTCCGTACCGGTGCCACGAACGACGATCATCTCGCCCTTGCGAACATTCGTGCTGCCAGAAGAAGTGGAAACTTCAGCCTCGCCCTTACGAACTGTCACTTCTGTTTCGTCCGGGGAAACCACTTCGATGCGGAAACTTACGTCGCCTTTCGCCGGACGAACCGAAAGGTTGGCCGTGTCCACCTCAGGGCGAATCTCGCTGGTCTTGAATGCCGTATACGTAGCCTCACCCTGGCTCACTTGAACCTGAATTTCCTTATCTGTAAGGTTGGCAATGTTTGCCTGCGACCGTCCGCCTAAACGGAGGACGTTGGCGAAATCGAGTTGCAACTCAGCTCGGGCATTGTCGCCAGTGGAAATCTTGTCGCCAGTGACGATGGGCGCGTTGAGAGCAGCCGCTGCCGTATCGCCAGAGTCGCCGCGCTGCGTCGAGACGTCGCCGTGAATCAAGCTGACGCGCGCGACACCGTGGCCGCTATCCACTTGCGCCATCAAGCTCGCGGCACCGAAGAGCGTGATCGCCGCCATCGCCAATTTTGTGAAAGTGATTTTCATGAGCCCACCTCGTTAGCGGAGTTGTCTTTCGAGCTGGCTCCGCACCCTTGTCATTGCAGGTCCGGTGCCAAAGCCCACAAAAGGGCATGGCTTGTAAATGATTGATTCGACAGAGGAACTCTGGCTGACTGAGGGGAAGGCGCGGTGGGACATAGCTCCAGTCTGGTTGGGTTCAACCAACGGTGGTGGATTTCAACCACCGGCCGCCAACCCAGCTACGGACTGGGCTCGCCTTCCGTTTCGGCTTCGTCCGCAATACCGATTTTGGAGAGCCGATAGCGCAGGGCATTTCGCGAGAGGCCCAACAAGCGTGCCGCCTGGCTCTTATTGCCATGGCTCCGCTGCAGCGCTTCGCGAATCATCTCGTCCTCCCACTGCTCGAGGGTGAAGCCTTCCGGAAGAAATCCGTTGGCAGTCTGGGGAGGCTTCGCACGCTCCGCGTCCAAACGAATATCCGCTACTTCTAGAATGGGTCCCTCGGCTAACGCGCATGCGCGTTCCATGATGTTGTGCAACTCGCGTACATTTCCCGGCCAGTGATAGTTCACGAGAAGTCGCATCGCGTCCGGCGAAATCCCGTTCACCGGCTTTCCCGAGTCGCTGGAAAATCTTTCTATGAAAAGGCGAGCCAGTTCAGGAATATCTTCGCGGCGCTCGCGCAAGGGCGCGACGTCAATAGGAACGACGTTAAGACGGTAGTAAAGGTCTTCGCGAAACGTTCCAGCCTCCAGGGCGGCGCGCAAGTCCTTATTCGTCGCAGCGATCAGCCGCACATCAACCTTGACCGTGCGCGTGCCACCCAAGCGCTCGAACTCGTGCCCTTGCAGCACGCGGAGCAGCTTCACCTGCGTCGCCAGCGGAATATCCCCAATCTCATCCAGGAACAGCGTTCCCTTATCGGCCAACTCGAACTTGCCGGGTTTGCTGCTGGTGGCGCCAGTAAAGGCGCCCTTCTCGTAGCCAAACAGTTCGCTCTCGATCAGCGTTTCCGGAATCGCCGTGCTGTTGATTTTGATGAACGGAAAAGACGCACGCCGGGATTTCTCGTGAATGGCGCGGGCGACGAGGTCCTTTCCGACTCCCGTTTCTCCACCGATGAGGACCGTGGAGTTGGTCTGAGCCACGCGCTCCACCAGAGCAAGCGCCTCTTGCATCTTTGCGCTCTGCGCCACAATGTTCGGATGTGCATAGCGTCTCCCCAACGCTTCCCGCAGGGAGCGGTTCTCCTCGCGCAGCTTGCTCACGTCCAATTCTTTGTGGATCACCATCAGCATTTCGGAGAGCGCGAAGGGCTTGAGGACATAATCGCTCGCCCCGGCCTTCATAGCCTCCACGGCCGTCTCCACTGTCCCGAATGCAGTCATCACGACGACGGGAAGCGCGCCATTCAGGCGCTTCGCCGTCTGCAAAAACTCAAGGCCGCCCATTCCCGGAAGCTTGAGGTCCGTAATCACCAAATCCACGGCGTCCTCGCGCAGGAATTTCAACCCGGTCTCGGCATCGGCTGCGGAAAGCGTAGTAAACCCGTCTTCCCCGAGGCTCAACTCGAGCAAGCGGCGCATCTTGGCTTCATCTTCAATGATCAGAATCGTCGCCATCTTTATTTAGATGCCGCCTTAGGCAAAGGAAAGAATAAGCCGAACCCTGCGCCCCTTCCGCCGGTGTCCAGCAGACGAATCGATCCGCCGTGCTCGTCCATGATCTGCGACACAATCGACAGCCCCAGGCCAACGCCCGTGCTTTTAGTTGTTACAAAAGGATTGAAAATTTGCTCGCGTAACTCGGCCGAAATTCCCGGGCCGGTGTCCTGAATCCTCACTTCTATGCCGCGCCGATAGTCGCTTGCCCTCTGCACCGCTTCCAATCGCAGCGTTCCGCCTTCTTCACCCATGGCTTCGAAAGCGTTCTGAATCAGGTTTACGAACACTTGTTCGCACAATGTGGCATCCAGCGGCACCGGCGGGAGAGCCGCTCGATACTCCCGAACCACGGTCACCTTGCCGCCACGCCACTGCTCCTCCACAGGCCGCAACGCCTTGTCCAAGACTTCGGTGACGTCCATGGGACGCGTCTCCGCTTGCAACGGTCGAGCGAAGTCTAGGAATCGGCTAACCAGCGCGCTGAGTCGGTTCACTTCACTGGAAATGTATCCGGAAAGCTCCGCCGCCAGCGGATTTGCGCTTGCCAGTTTCTGATTCAACAGCTCAGCCGAGCCTTTGATGATCCCGAGCGGATTGCGAATCTCGTGTGCCAGCCCAGCAGTAAGCTGCCCCAAAGCCGCCAAACGCTCCGAGCGCCTGGTCTCCGCGTGCGCCCGTTCCAACGCCTGATTCGTTTCCGTCAATTGCTCGGCAAGCTGCTGATAGCTGCTGCTCTGCTCCCGATAGGCCACCACTACCCGGTTCACCACCATGCCCACGAGAAAGAAAAAGAAAGTACGAATGGCCAGGACGGTGTACCCAGCCGCATCAATCGAGTACTCATTCAACGCCGGATACAGGTAAGACAAGTAAGCGGCCGAAGCAAGCGACGTCCAGAGCAACGTAACCGCGGGGCCAAAGTACAGCGCCGCCGTGATTACGGGCACGAAGTAGATGGGATAGTAACTGCTGTTGATGCTGAGTTCACCCGTATGATCAATCAGCAATGTAGCCAACATGATCTTCAAAACCACAGCATAGGCTGGCCCAGGGCGCGGCCACTTTGTCACGAGCCATGACTCCGAAAGCTGCACAACGCCAATCGCCAGCAGCGTCAACTGCTTGTGCCATTCCCAGAACGGAGGCAGGGCGGCCAATCCCAATAGGAAGACCAGCCACGGCACATCCAGCCATTTGCTGTGGGGCCGTACCGCCGATCTTGTCGCAGAAGGAAGTGTGCCCATCGGAAGAATTTCCGCCGCTTTCGAGACTAGCACCCGATTCCCGCGAACTCTACGCTAGACTGAGCGCCGGGCCATGTTCGGTAACGGGTAGGTGACGAAATTCCTTAACGCGCAAAGCCGGCGCTCTCTTGTCCCGAGCGCAGTTCGCTCTGGCTCGTGCTCTCCCCGCGATGGCGCCGTATCCAAAGACTCAACCGGTCGAGGTATACATACACCACCGGTGTGGTAAAGAGCGTCAAGAGCTGGCTGAGGATAAGACCGCCTACGATTGTGATGCCCAACGGCCGCCGCAGTTCGCTGCCCACGCCCGTACCCAGCGCGAGCGGCAAACCGCCCAACAGTGCAGCCATCGTCGTCATCATGATCGGCCGGAAGCGCATCACGCATGCGTCATAAATCGCCTCGGTCGAGTTCTTCCCTTCCGTCCGCTCCACATGCAGCGCAAAGTCAATCATCATGATCGCGTTCTTCTTCACGATACCAATCAGCAGCAAAATTCCGATCAACGCAATTACGTTGAGATCACCCCCGGTGAGCAACAACGCCAGCAGCGCTCCCACCCCAGCCGACGGCAGCGTAGACAGAATTGTAATGGGGTGAATGTAGCTCTCATACAAAACCCCCAGCACTATGTAGACCGTCAGAAGTGCCGCCAGAATCAGCAGTCCTTGCGTCGAGTTCGAATCCTGAAACGCAGCCGCGGTCCCCTGAAAGCCGCCATGCACGCTGGAAGGCACGCCGATCGAGCGCATCGCCACTTCCACCAGTTTCGCTGCGTCTCCCAATGCCACCCCCGGCGCCACGTTGAACGAGATTGTCACCGAAGGCAATTGTCCCTGATGATTCACAGCAAGCGGGGTATTCGTCGGCGCAAAATGCACCATGGAGGCCAGCGGCACCATGCCGCCATTCGACGACCGCACGTACGTCGCCTGCAGTGCATCCGTGCTTCTCTGCTGCTCCGGTGCAACTTCCATCACCACGTGATATTGGTTGAGCTGCCGGTACATCGTCGAAACCTGTCGCTGGCCGAAGGCATCGTACAATGCATTGTCAATATCGTTCGGCGAAACTCCGAGCCGAGCCGCAGTCGCCCGGTCTATTTCGACATACGACTCCAGGCCGCGGACCTGCTGGTCCGTATTTACGTCTTTCAACTGCGGAACCGAACGTAGCTTTTGCAGCACTAGTGGCGACCAATGGTTCAGGTCGTCCAGGTTCTCCGCTTGCAGCGTGTATTGGAATTGCGCGTTACCCAGGCGTCCGCCAATCTGCAAATCTTGTTGCGCCTGTAGAAAGAGTGTCGCCCCCGGCACCACTGCAAGTTTCCCGCGCAAACGCCCAATCACCTGATCCGCGCTCAGCTTCCGCTCTTGCAGAGGCTTCAGAGTGATAAACATGCGCCCCGTATTCGAGGTGCCGCCGCCCCCGGAAAACGCCACCACCGTTTCCACCGCCGGATCTTTTCCAGTGATCTCCACATACTGCTGAATTTTGGCGCGCAGCGCTGCGTACGAAATGTCCTGCGCCGCTTGCACCGACCCGCCGATACGGCCTGTATCCTGCTGCGGGAAAAATCCTTTCGGTACGATCACGTAGAGATATACACTGAGCACCGCCGTCCCCAGCGTCACTCCCAACGTGAGGCGTTGATGCCGCAACACCCACCGCAGGCAGCGGTCGTACAGGCGTAGCATTGCTTGAAACGCCCGCTCCGTCCCCCGGTAAATCCGGCCATGCTTGTGCTCCGCGTTGGAACGCAGGAACTTCGCGCACAGCATCGGCGTGGTCGTAAGCGACACCAGCAACGACACCCCAATCGCCACGCTGAGCGTCACGGCAAACTCGCGAAACAGCCGGCCCACGATCCCCGCCATCATCAAAATCGGAATAAACACCGCCACCAGGGACGTGCTCATGGAAAGCACCGTAAAACCGATTTCCCGCGCCCCACGGTACGCCGCCTGCACCGGATCCATCCCTCTTTCGATGTAACGGGTAACGTTCTCCAGCACCACAATCGCGTCGTCCACCACGAAGCCGGTCGAGATCGCCAGCGCCATCAATGACAAATTGTCGACGCTGTAACCCAGCAGCCACATCACGGCAAATGTTCCAATCAAAGAAAGTGGCACGGACACGCTGGGAATCAGGGTGGCGCGCGGGCTGCGCAGGAAGACGAAAACCACAAACACCACCAGCACAATGGAAATCAGCAGCGTCCGCTCCGTATCCGCAACCGACGCGCGAATCGTCGTCGTCCGGTCCATCACCACGCCTACATCAATCGCCGGTGAAATCGACGCCCGCAGCAACGGCAGCGACGCAAGGATCCGGTCGGCGGTCTCGATAATGTTGGCGCCTGGCTGTCGCGAGATAATGATGAGGACTGCTGGTTTACCATTCGCCAACCCGCCGTTGCGAATGTCTTCAACCGAATCCTGCACATCGCCGACATCGCTTAGCCGCACGATACCCTTCGGGCTGGAGCCTACAATTACTTTCTTGTAGTCCTCGGCGGTGTATATCTGATCGTTGGCCCGGATCGTCCAGGCGTTCACGGGACCGGAAATCTGTCCTTTAGGTCGATTCGCGTTCGCGGCACCCAATGCCGTGCGCACCGTATCCAAGCCAAGCCCCAACTGGTTCAGCAGTGTTGGGTTCAGTTCCGCACGCACGGCCGGGCGCGCTCCGCCTCCCACAAATACCTGCCCCACCCCCTCCATCTGCGCCAGTTTCTGAGCTAGAACGGTGTCCGCCACATCGTAAATCTTCGGCAGGGGAATGGTGTCTGACGTCAGCGCCAAAATGATCACAGGCGCATCCGCCGGGTTCGACTTGCGGTACGAAGGATTGTTGGGCAAATTCGCTGGCAGTTGCCCACGCGCCGCGTTGATCGCCGCCTGGACATCCCGTCCTGCCGCGTCAATATTCCGGCTGAGGTCGAACTGCAAAACGACATTCGTCGATCCCAGTTGGCTGGATGACGTCATCTGCGTAATACCCGCGATGCGCCCGAATTGCCTCTCCAGCGGCGTCGCCACCGCCGAAGCCATCGTCTCCGGACTAGCGCCAGGCAGGCCGGCCTGGACGGAAATCACAGGAAACTCCACCTGCGGGAGGGGCGCCACTGGCAAATATTTGAACGCTAACGCTCCCGCCAGCAGCAACGCCAGGGTCAGCAGGGTCGTGCCCACTGGACGCTTGATGAATGGAGCCGAAATATTCATCGCTATTCCGCCAACGGCTCGGTAATGACGTTGCCCACCCGATACCGCGAAAACTTCCTTGCGAGACTATCGAACGCGAGGTAAACCACCGGGGTAGTAAACAGCGTCAGCAATTGGCTCAACAATAGCCCGCCGACGATGGTGATGCCCAAGGGGTGCCGCAATTCCGATCCAGTACCAGTACCGAGAGCCAACGGCAATCCCCCGAGTAGGGCGGCCATCGTGGTCATCAGAATCGGCCGTAACCGCAGGAGGCACGCCTGATAAATCGCCTCCTCCGGCGTCTTCCCCTCCACACGCTCCGCCTCAATGGCAAAGTCAATCATCATGATCGCGTTTTTCTTCACAATGCCGATCAGCAGAATGATGCCGATCAGCCCGACAATACTGAAGTCGTTCCGTGTCAGGATCAGCGCCACAATCGCGCCTACGCCTGCGGACGGCAACGTGGAAAGAATCGTGATGGGATGGATATAACTCTCATACAGAACTCCAAGCACGATATATACGGTGACGATTGCGGCGAGAATGAGCAGCGGCTCGGACGTCAAAGAATTCCGGAACGCCGCTGCCGTTCCTTGAAAACTGGTATGAACACTAATCGGGAGACCTATGTCGCGCTCCGCGTCGTCAATCACCTTGGTTGCGTCGCCTAACGAAACACCCGGCGCGAGGTTGAAGGAAAGCGTCACGACCGGAAACTGGCCCTGATGGTTGATGGTCAGAGGTGTGTGATGCGTCTCGAAATGCGCAAAGGACGCCAGTGTCACCTGCGCGCCGGTATTCGACTTCACGTAAATATCTTTCAGCGCTTCCGGGCTCTGCTGAAAGCTCGGCGCTACTTCGAGCACTACGTGGTACTGATTGAGCTGCGTGAAAATGGTGGACACTTGCCGCTGCCCGAACGCATCGTATAGCGTGTCGTCTATAGCCTGGGGCAAAATCCCCAAGCGCGAGGCGGTATCGCGGTCCACAACCAGATCCGCCAGTAGGCCACCATTTTGCTGATCGGTTGCCACATCGCGCAACTGTGGCAAAACCTGCAGCTTTGCCACCAGCTTAGGTACCCACGTGCTCAGTTCGTCCGCACTGGCATCTTCGAGTGAATATTGATACTGCGTGCGGCTCACCCGGTCTTCCACGGTCAAGTCCTGCACCGGCTGCATATAGAGCGTAATGCCCTCGATGCTCGCGACTTGCGTCTGCAAGCGCCGAATCACATCCGACGCCGTCACCGACCGCTGGTCACGCGGCTTCAGATTAATCTGGATGCGTCCACTGTTGGGCGTAATATTCGTGCCGTCGACGCCGATGAAAGAAGACAGGCTCGCGACGTCGGGGTCTTTCAGAATCACTTTGGCCAACGCCTGCTGCCGCTCCGCCATCGCATCAAATGAAACCGAAGCCGGGGCCTCTGAGATGCCTAGGATCGCTCCCGTGTCCTGCACCGGGAAAAATCCCTTTGGAACATAAACGTACAATGCCAACGTAAACACCAACGTCGCAACCGTCACGACCAATGTCGCCGTTCGGTGTCGAAGCACAACGCGCAACGTGCGACCATAGAACTCCACAATGCGCTGGTAGTAATCCTCCGAGGCCCGCATGAAGGAGCCCATCTTCTTGTCTTTGGCGGACTTCAGCAGCAGCGAACACATCATCGGAGTCAACGTGAGTGACACCAGGGCAGATACCAGAATCGTTACCGCCAGAGTGACCGCAAATTCGCGGAACAATCGGCCAACGATATCTCCCATGAACAAAAGGGGAATTAAGACTGCAATCAATGAAACCGTCAACGAAACAATCGTAAAGCCAATCTGCTTCGACCCTTTCAGTGCGGCTTCGAGAGGCGAGTCCCCTTCTTCAAGAAACCGGTCGATGTTCTCGATCATGACAATTGCGTCATCCACCACAAAACCGGTGGAAATGGTCAACGCCATCAGCGTCAAGTTATTCAAGCTGTAGCCCAGCAGGTACATCACGCCGAATGTACCCACGAGCGAGAGCGGTACCGCAACACTTGGAATGACGGTCGCCGACAAGTTCCGCAGGAACAGGAACATGACCATCACCACCAGCACCACGGTCAGCATCAATTCAAACAGAACATCTTTAACGGAGGCTCGAATCGTCTCCGTGCGATCGGTCAAGATCTGCACGTTGATGGACGACGGCATTGAGTGCTGCAACTGCGGCAGGAGCTTCTTGATGCTGTCCGCCACTGAAATGATGTTGGCGCCAGGCTGGCGCTGGACATTCACAATCACTGCCGGGACAATCAGCCCCGGTTTCACTCCCATCCAAGCAGCCTGCTTGTTGTTCTCAATGCCGTCAACGACAGTCGCGATGTCCGACAACCGTACGGGAGCGCCCTTGCGGTAAGCCACCACCAGCGGGCGATAATCCACGCTGGCAGTCAGCTGGTCGTTGGCGCCAATGGTGAAAGACTGCCTCGGCCCGTCGATCACACCTTTGGCTTGATCCACATTGGCCAGACCGAGCGCGGCCCGCACATCTTCTAAACTCAGGTCATAGGAAGCCAGCGCCGTTGGGTTGGCCTGAATTCGAACCGCGGGCTTTTGGCCGCCACTGATCGAGACCAGCCCGACGCCGGGTAATTGCGAGATCTTTTGCGCCAGAGCCGTATCCGCCAAGTCTTCGATTTTGGAAAGCTCGAGCGTGTCAGAGGTCAGCGCGAGTGTCAGGATTGGTGAATCGGCAGGATTCACTTTGCTGTAAATCGGAGGATTCGGAAGATCCTTCGGTAGATAGGTACCAGACGCGTTAATCGCCGCCTGCACCTGCTGTTCGGCCACGTCGATATTCTGATCGAGCGCAAATTGCAACGTGATAATCGAGCTGCCAAACGAACTCGTCGACGTCATTTGGCTCAGCCCGGGCACTTGCCCGAACTGGCGCTCCATCGGAGCCGTCACGGAAGACGCCATCACGTCCGGCGAGGCACCCGGATAAAACGTCGCCACCTGAATCGTCGGGTAGTCCACTTCCGGCAGCGCCGATACCGGAAGCTGCTTGTACGCGAGTATCCCAACCAATAGCAGCCCGACCATGAGCAGCGTGGTCGCGACCGGCCGCTCAATAAAAATGCGTGACGGATTCATTGCGCCTTCCCGCGATGACCCTGCTTGGAATCCCCTCCCGCACCAGGCTGTCCGCCGTTAGGAGCATCTGATCTCGGTCCGTTCGCACCTGTCCCGTTCGCTCCCGGAGCGCTGGACCCGTCGTTGGGCGCGGCTCCTCCCTGTCCTCCGCGGCGCCCTCCGCTTGCCGCAGTCGCGTCCACTGTCATGCCGGCCTTAAGCTTGTCCTGCCCATCGGTGACGACGATTTCGCCCTCGGCCAAACCCTGCCCTATCGCGCTCAGGTTCCCCTCGGCCAGCGCTACCGTCACGGGACGAACCTCCGCCGTTTTATCCGCTTTCACCACATAGGCAAATGTCCCCTGCGGCCCGCGCTGAATGGCGGCCGACGGAACCACAATCGCGTTCTTTTTCGATTCCAGCAACAGCCGTGCGTTCACGAACTGATTGGGCCAAAGCGAACTGTCGTTATTCTGGAACATCGCCTTCAACCGCCCCGTACCCGTCGTTTGGTCGATCTGGTTGTCGATTGTCCCCAGCGTCCCCGTCGCCAGCTTCGTCTGGTCATCCCTGCTGTAGGCTTCTACAGTCAACGTTCCCTGCCTCATGTGCTGCGCCACAGTCTGAAGCTGGTCTTCCGGAAGTGAAAACAAGACGGCGATCGGCTGTAATTGCGTAATGATCAACAGAGGATTCGCATCCGCGGCGTGCACAATATTGCCCGCATCCACTAGTCGCAAACCAATCCGTCCCGCAATCGGCGCGGTAATGTGACAGTAGGTAATTTGCAGCTTGGCGCTGTCGATCGTCGCCTGATCGTTCCGCGTCGCGCCATCCAGTTGGTCCACCAACGCGCCCTGCGTATCCACCTGTTGTTGCGAGACCGCTCCTGACTGCTTCAGCAAATCCTGGAAGCGTTGGAAATTCAGTTTGGCATCCCGCAGTTGCGCTTGATCCTTGAACAGCGTCGCCTGCGCCTGCGCCAACTGCACCTCGAAAGGCCGTGGGTCAATCACCGCCAGCAACTGCCCTTTCTGCACCTGCTGTCCTTCCTTGAAAGCCACCTCGGTAAGCTGGCCATCCACCCGGCTCCTCACCGAAACCGAGTTCCACGGCGTCACCGAGCCTAGCCCGCTCAAGTACACAGGCAAGTCCATTCGCCGCGCCGCAGCCACAGCAACGGGCACGCTCGAAGGCCCAGCCGCCCGCCCTGAAGCAGCTGCACTCGAACTCGCGTTGCTGCAACCCGCAAGAAACGCTGTCGCGAGAAGAACGCCGGGCAGCCCCAATAACGCAACTGCATTTCTCGCCTTGAAGTTCATTTTGAAGATGATTCCCTTCCGACCCTGTGACACCATATAGCCCTCTCCCACCCCGCCAACGCGGGAGAACACACCGCCACTTGGAGCTAGCATATAGACGTTTAAGCTTAACGTGCGGATGCGTGTAACCATCATTCTTTACAATTAGTTACAATGCAAATTCTTACACTTCATTACACTCAATGGAAACAACCCTTGCCGTTGCCGCTGGCATCTTTCTTGGGATACCAAAGACTTCAGGCACCCTAGCCCAGGTGGAGGAACCTAAAGACTATGAAAGCCACGCGATTCGCTGCAACATCGGCCTTAGCCATCATGTTCACCGGTGCGTGCTTCGCCCAATCCGAGGGCCCCGCGGTGCCTCAGACCGGCGCTCAACAGGATACTACCCGCGAACGCCGTCGACCTGACGTCATGGGCGCCATAACTGCCATCAATGGCCAAACCCTGACCATCAAGAACCCTGACGGTCATGATGTCCAGGTCACAGTTACCGGCTCCACCCGCTTCATAAAAGACCGCCAACCAGCCAAACTCGCCGATTTCAAAGTCGGAGACATGGCTATGGTTCGGGGCCGCTCGACAGGTACCGACGCCTGGGAAGCCGAATTCCTTGGCAGCCGCAGCACCGGCTCCGGAGGCTCTGGTCCCGGAGGCTTCAGTCAGGGCGGATTCGAGCAGGATTTGGGAAAGAAGTTCATCGCCGGCGAGATTAAGTCAATCGACGGCACGCACTTGACGATCGCTCGCATGGACGGCCAAACCCAAACCATCGCCGTTGACGAAAACACGTCTTTCCAGAAAGAGGGCGAAAGCATCACCCTCGCCGATTTCAAGGCGGGCGATCACGTTTTCGGCCCCGGCGAAGTCAAAGACGGCACGTTCGTCGCCACCAGGCTCATGCTAGGCGACATGCACAGGATGCGCGGGGGCCCCGAAGGCAGCCACGGCCCCGATCAGAAGTAGGGCGGGCTCGTTACTCAAGAGACATCACCGTTTGCACTGCGACGGACACCAGACCGTATGAGCGCAGTACTATCCAAGCTACGCCCAGCGATACAAAGCCAAGAGCGAACGGCTCTGCAACGCTGCATGCGGTTCTTCAAAACAGGAGGGTCGGTTATTCTACTCGCGCTACTGCAGAGTTTTACTTTTTCGATGCGCGCAACCGCTCAAGCTGCCGCCGCCGCAAGCGCGGTTGTGGGCGGTTCAATCCAAGGCGTTGTCAAATCCGGAAACACCCCGATTCCGGGGGCCACGGTTACCGCTTCCAACACTCTGACGGGTCAAAAACTTACCACCTGGACCAACGTCGCTGGACAATATTCGCTACAGGTTCCCGCGAACGGTCGCTACGTCGTCAAAGCACAGATGGCGGCGTTCGCAACCATCACCGGGGAAGCCCTTATCAACGCCGCCACGCCAACGCAACGAGTAGACCTTGAAATCGTGTTGGCATCCCGCGCACAGACACCGTCCGACGGAACCAACGAGTCGCCAAACGGAACACAGCGCGCCGCTGCGGGCGCCGGACGGGGCTACCAGAGCCTCTCCGTGTTCAACGGCGAGGGCGGGGGGCTCGCCGCGAGCGCCGGCTCCGACTCCTCGGGCTCAATCGACACTCCCCCGGCAGGCGTCTCCCCCAATATTGCAACTTCGTCAGTTTCTGTTTCTGGAAACGCGACTGCTTCCGATTTCCAAGGCGGCTTCGGAGGCGGTTTCGACGACCGGCGGAATGATTTCAACGCGGGAGGCACTCAGGGCGCTCAGCGCGGTACGCCGGGAGGTGCACCTGGTGGCGCACCTGGAGGAGGAGGTCCTGGTGGAGGTGGTGGATTCGCCGGCTTCGGTGGGTTTGGCGGCGGCGGATTTGGGGGCGGCGGGTTCGGCGGTGGTGGCTCCCGTGGACGCTTCGACGTCAACAAGCCCCACGGCTCCGTCTATTACACCGCTGGCGCCTCCGCACTGAACGCCTCCCCCTACTCGCTCACGGGCGTACCAGCTACCAATCCCGGATACCTTCAGCAGCGTTTCGGGGCCAACCTTGGCGGGCCGCTCAACATTCCAAAACTTTACAATGGCGGAACCAAGACGTTCTTCTTTCTGAACTATAACGCATCCCTGTCCAACAATCCGTACGATGCGTTTTCCACTGTACCGACCGTCGCCGAGCGCGGAGGTGATTTTTCTGCCACTCAAGTCCGCAACAGCACCGGAGATCTGGTGAATGTCACTCTGGTGGATCCCCTAACTCATCTGCCGATCCCCGGAAATAACCTGGCCAACATTGCTGGCAATCCCGCCTTCACCCAGATCAGTCCCATTGCAACCAACATACTGAGTTTCCCGAACCTGATTCCGCTGCCGAACGTTCCTGGCCGAACCACGAAGAACTTTCACTACGTCAGTTCCACGACCAACAACAGCAACGACCTGAATATTCGACTCAATCGCACCTTGGGCAAAGGTGCATTAGGACCGTCCTCTCAGGGCCGGCGCGGACCACAGAACAGCCTCTCTTTCGGATTCCACTATCATGGCGCCAACAACGTCCTCACCGATCCCTTCCCCAGCGTCGGCGGTAAAACGACCACTCGCAGCTTCGACATCCCGCTCGGTTACACGCGTTCCTTCGGCAAGCTCAACAATATTTTCCGCGTCGACTACAACAGGAACCGCATAGCCACGAGCAATCTTTATCCATTCCAGCAAGAGACCATTGCCCAGCAGCTCGGGATTCAAGGCGTCTCGGCATCCCCCTTCGACAACGGATTACCCAGCCTGTCTTTCACCAATTTTTCCGGCCTGCAGGATACGGTTCCTTTATTGCAACGCAACCAGACCTTTACTTTTTCAGACTTCATGATCCTGAACCACGGCAAGCACACCTGGCGCTGGGGCGGGGATTTTAGGCGCATTCAAATCAACACCGAGACCGTCAAGAATGGCCGCGGCAGCTTCGTGTTCACGGGCCTGAATACCGCCGGAGATATCTCAATCCCCGGCAGCAAGGGACCGAGCGACGGGGTCGGCTATGACTTTGCCGACTTCCTCTACGGGCTGCCGCAGCAAACATCCGTGCAATTCGGTTGCAGTACGGCAGGTGTCTGCGGGGGAGCAGGCGACGACAGCTATCACTTCCGCGGCAATTCCTGGGACTTGTTCGCCCAGGACGAATGGCGCTTGCGTGGCAACCTGACGCTCAACATCGGCATGCGCTACGAATACGTCTCGCCCTTTACGGAGACCAACAATCGGATCGTGAACCTCGACGTAGCGACGGAAGTCACTGCCGTCCAGCCTGTGCTACCGGACCAGACCGGACTCAACGGCAGTCGCTTCCCCACCACGCTCGTAAATCCAGACCGCAACAACTTTGCCCCCCGCCTCGGAATCGCCTGGAAGGCCAGGAACAAGACGGTCCTGCGCGCTGGCTACGGAATCAACTACAACACCACCGCCTACCAGAGCATTGTGCAGCAGTTGGCGTTTCAGCCGCCTTTTTCCTTTACCCAGACAAATATCCAGGCCGCGACTGGAGATCTGACTCTGCAAAACGGGTTTCCGGCGGCTGCCGCGGGCACCATCACCAACAACTACGGCGTGGACCGTAACTATCGCCTGGGCTATGTACAACTTTGGAACGTGGACCTGCAACAGGAAATCACGCCCACTCTCCTGCTCAACATCAGCTACAACGGCACCAAGGGTACCCGGCTGGACATCGTCGAATCCCCCAACCGCACCGCCGACGGGGTCCTGCTTCCCAATGTTCAGCCGTTTCTGTTCGAGAATTCGCTAGGCGATTCCACGGCTCACTCCGGGACGATTCGACTCCGCAAGCGCCTGCAACGCGGCGTAGCGATCAGTGGCAGCTACACCTGGGCGAAAGCTATCGACGACGCCTCCTCCATCGGGGGCGGAAACACTTCGGTGGCGCAGGACGCTTTCAATCTCAGCGCCGAGCGCGGCCTTTCCATCTTCGATCAGCGCCACCTCTTCACAGGCAACTACACTTGGGAGTTTCCCCTGGGTCACGAGAAGCGCTGGTTTTCGCAGAAGAGCGTTCTCCGAGACCTCCTCGGCGATTGGCAATGGACGGGCGATTGGACTATCGCTTCCGGCACCCCGTTTTCGCCACGCATCGTAGGCAACACCACCGACGTGAGCCGCGGCAGCAACGGAACTCTGCGCCCCGACGTAACCGGAATTCCCGTCGCGCTATCCAATCCCACCATTTCCGAGTGGTTCAACACCGCCGCCTTTACCTCGACCACCGACACATCCGGCGTCGTGCATTTCGGTGACGCGCGGCGCAACAGCATCATCGGGCCCGGCTCGCTGGTCTTCGACATGGCCATGACCAAATCGTTCCCTCTCAAGGAAAATCGGTCGGTGGAACTTCGCGCCCAAGCCTCCAATGTCTTCAACAAACCGCAGTTCGCCTCCATCGATACCAATTTCAATTCACCTACGTTCGGCCAAGTAACCTCGGTTGGAGCGATGCGCACGATCCAGTTCACGGGACGGTTCCGATTCTGAGAATGCAAATTAAAGGAAACCAAACGTTGAGACTGCCGCGCGCCAATCCGATGTTGTCCAAAAGCGCACGGACTCTCCTGCGCCGCTCACTAGCGCTGTTCCTGAGCAGTTCCATGACCGCGCCAGCCATAGGCCAGACTGCCCCAGCCCCGACCGACAATCCCGGCTTCACGATTCGCTCTCGAACCGAGCTGGTCGTCGTCAACGTCACCGCGCGCGACCGCAGCGGCAACATCGTCAAAGACCTCAAAGCGGACGATTTCACGATCCTCGAGGAAAACAAACAACAACAGATCGCCAGCTTTGACATTGAGACCACCGACGCAGTCGCTCTTCCGGAAGCGGCCCAAGTTCAACTGCTCAAAACCGTCCCAGCCCAGACCGGCTCGAGCGCGACATCGGCCACAACCCCCGAGGCCTTTCGCAATCACCGCCTCATCGTTTTGTTCTTCGATCTATCCTCTATGGATGCGGACGAAATCGACCGCGCCGCCCAGGCGGGCCTGAAATACGTGGACAAGCAAATGGCCCCTGCCGACCTGGTCTCGGTTGTTTCGCTGGGTAACACGCTTCAGGTAAACCAAGACTTCACATCCGACCACGCGCTCCTGACGCACGCCCTGCAAGCCTTCACCGCCGGATCGAGCGAAGGTTTCGACGCGGGCAGCACAGGGACCACCGAAGGCACAGCCGATACAGCCGCGGCCTTCACGGCCGACGACACCGAGTTCAACATCTTCAACACAGACCGCCGCCTGCAGGCCCTGCGTTCCGTCGCCCAGGCGCTCTCGAAGCTGGATCAGAAGAAGTCGCTCATCTATTTCTCTGGCGGCATCGAGCGTACCGGAATTGAAAATCAATCGCAGTTGCGCGCAGCCATCAACGCAGCTGTCAAAGCCAACCTGGCCATCTACGCCGCCGACATTCGCGGACTGCAAGCGATCGTCCCCGGCGGCGAGGCCCAAAGCGCCAGCATGCGCGGATCATCGGTCTATTCCGGCCGCGCTACCGTCAGCGCCTTCGATTCCAACGCCACCTCGCAGGAAACCCTCGTGAGTCTCTCGGGCGATACTGGCGGACGCGCCTTCCTCGATTCGAACGATTTCGGCAAGGTGTTCACGCAAGTCCAACAAGATACCGCCAGCTACTACGTGCTGGGCTACCACAGCTCCAACCCATCGCGCGACGGCCGTTTCCGCCGTATTACGGTTAAGATCAACCGTCCCGGCCTGAAGCTCGAATACCGCAAGGGCTACTACGCTCCAGCCGATTTCCAGCACTCCACCCAGGACGACCGCGAGCGACAACTCACCGAGGAACTCGCCTCCGAGCTACCCAACACCGATCTCCCAGTCTTTCTTGCCGCGGGCTACTTCCGCATGAACGGCGACCGTTTCTACGTCCCGATTTCACTCTTAGTTCCTGGATCGGAAATCCCATTTACCAGCAACAGCGAGCAGGACAAGGCCACCTTAGATGTGATCGGGGAAGTCATCGACGAAAACAAGCGCCCCGCCGGGCAACTGCGGGATACGGTGAAGCTCGCCGTCAGCACCTCGCAGGCCGTGCGCAGCAAGAACGTCCAATACAACAATGGCTTCACGCTTACGCCGGGCAAGTACCATATCAAGTTTGTGCTGCGCGAAAATCAGACAGGGCGTCTCGGTTCGTTCGAAACCGACCTCACCATTCCCGAGTTCAAGTCCGCTCCCGTAAAGATGAGTTCAGTCGTTCTCGCTAGCCAGCTCCAACCTTCGACGTCGAAGCGCAAAGGAGCGAATCCACTTGTACGCGATGGTTCGGAATTGATTCCCAGCGTAACGCGTGTCTTCTCCTCGGGACAGCATCTTTACCTCTACTTCGAGGTCTACGACCCGGCCAAGTCAACCGCCGCCAGCGATCCCAAAGCCGCCCCCGGCGCTAAACCATCAGCAATTCGGCTCTTGACCAACGTGTCGTTCTTGCAAGGGAATGCCAAGACGTACGAAACTCCACTCGTCCAAGCCAATGAAGTAAACACCCCGGACCGGCACGCTGCGGCGTTTCAACTCGACGTACCGCTCAGCCAACTCAAGCCTGGGTTCTATACCTGCCAGGTGAACGTCGTAGATGACGCGGCCGGCCGCTTCGCCTTTCCCCGCCTCACACTGCTGATTCGCCCGCAGTAGGATTTGGATCAACTACAAAAAAACCACCGCGGATCCCCCCCGGGCCGCGGTGGTTCTTCGCACCTCATTGGCATCTGCCCCACTCAGATACTGGGACAAGCCGATGCGATGGTCATCACTTCCTTTGAACACCACCTCGAAACAAGCTCGCCTACTTTTTGCTGACCGTAGTCAGCACCGTGTTCGCAGTGTCCTGAAGCAAGGGCGTCAGCACATCTTCGCCATCCGATTTCGCTTTCCCCTGCAAAGCATTCTGTACGACAGGCGCGGTCTGTCCGGTCTGGACGAGTTGATACTGCACGGTCACATCGTCCTTGGATTTGACTTGGCCATTAAAACCCGCCAGTTGGCTGATGGCTTGCTGCTGCGCCTGTTGGGCCGCAGCCGAAGCCGCCGCAGATGCCGCTGACATAGCCATTGCGCTGCCCATGCCGTGCGCCATCATTCCCATCGGCGTCATGTTCGCGACCGGCGCGGCCATCTTCATGAATTTGCCGAACCCGCTCCCAGCGCTATGCTTCACCGCCACACTGGAGTACAGGATGTAGTCGCACTGCTTTTGCTGCGCCTCGGCCTGCAGCTGCATGGCAATATGCGAATCGAGTGCAGCAATTTCGACAGCAGGACCGCTCATCAGCGCAACAATTGCATTGCGAATCGGCGTGCTATAGTCCGCACCAGCGTTGTTGCCCTGACCGAGTTGCGCATCCGGAGGAGCGATGCCAACGCGAATCTTTCCCGCAGCTTTAGGTCCCAAAGGCGGCGGTGCGGCCACGTTCGTACTCGCCGGTTGTTGCTGCCCCATGCCAGTCATGCCGCCCATGCCTTGAGCGCCACCCATATTGCCCATCATGCTGGCCATTCCGGACGCCACGCCGCCCCCCGCAGCAGCGTTGCCTCCCATGCCGGCAAGTTGCTGGGCTTGCGCCATCGGACTCTTCTGCGCAGCCATTTGCGTGACTGCACCGAAGGGATTGAACTTTTTCTTCTTGGCTGTCGGATCAGGAGCCGGCTGAGCGGCTGACTGCGCCGAAGCCATGGTCGTGCTCACCGGAGCAGCGGAAGCCTGAGGGTTGGGGCTTCCTTGTTGGAGCGGCTGCGCCACACCGTGCAAGCCAGCCGCCGTGGCCACTTGGTGATAGCCCGGCGGGATGTCGAACAACTCAGCGGGCAGATTCTCTTGCTTGGAGACCTCTTCGGTCTGAGTCGTGACCGTGGTCGCGCTGGCGTCGGCGTTGTGCATGGTGATCGTCTCGACCATCGGATAACCGGGCTTGCCGCTTCCAATACGCCTCGAGATCACCGCGTCGTGACAGGTGTCGCCCTGCCGGACAGGCGGAACAAAATGCGCGCAGCCTGCCTGCTCCTTGGCGATATCGGCATACCAGCCATCAAGTTCGTACTTCTCGTGAACTTGAGAACACGCTTTCGGAGAGGACTCCTCGACGATGGAGGCCTTCAAGTGGCGGGCCGGATAGCCAAACATCGTTTTGCGCTCGCCTGTGTCGGTGATCGTGGTCGTCACCGTGATAGCCCCGTCGGAATCCGGCACCTGCGCCCCGGTGGCGAGTGCGGCCGCGCGAGCCGCCTCTGTATCCTGCGGGTCGTTGGTGACCAGGTAGGTCTGCGCTTCTTCGTTCAGAGTCAGGGTGCGCTTCAGGTCGCATTGCCGAACCGTAACCGAGGTTCCGTTTGCGGTGCGCTCGCGGGCGCCCTTAAGAGAGATGTCAACGGAGGAGGCAAGATATCCGTTCACGGTGATGTTCTTCTTGATGTGCAGATCCGGCGCCGCCGCTGGCGCTGCCTTTTTTGCCGGTGCGTCAGTCGCCTGGGCCAGAACCGACGCCGCCAATATCACGGGGGCGATCGCAAAGCGAAATCGAAGGGAAGACATAGTGGACTCCTTTGGGAGATGCTTTAGGGTGAAGCGCTTCGCGGGGGGCACGGCCGATCTCGGGTTACGAAGCCGATGCTCGACCGTGCGGCCTGCGAAACATCTTCCCCTTCACTATGGAAAGCGGAAAACTCAGGGGGATTGGGTCATGAAAAGTTAAAGAAAATATGGAAGGAAGAACGATCCATGTAACCTTCTTGTTTTCAATGCCTTAGATGTTTGAGTTCAACACCAGAAGGTAAGCTCTGCGACCCTTCGTCTACTACTGATCGAGATAGTGCTTCGAGGATAGGTCCCGTAACCACTTCGCAGCCGTTTCGGCGGTGATGTCGCGCTGGGGCATGCCGAGCATCTCGTAACCGACCATGAATTTCTTGACCGTTGCCGAGCGCAGTAGCGGGGGATAGAAGTGCGCGTGCAAGGGAAATTCTGGATGCGGCTCGCCATCCGTGGGACGCTGGTGAAAGCCCATAGTGTAGGGGAACGAGGTCTTGAAGAGATTGTCGTAGCGGATTGTGATCTGGCGGAGGATGTCGGCCAAAGCTGTCCGTTCGCCATCGCTAAGCTCATCGAGACCAGAGACGGAACGGCGGCTGAGCACCAGCGTTTCGAATGGCCAAATGGCCCAGAAAGGCACGAGCCCAACAAAATCATCGTTCGAACAAACAATGCGCTCTTGTTTTTCCAGTTCCAGCTTCAGGTAGTCCGATAATAGCGTCGAACCATGGGTCCTGTAGTGATCAGCGAACGCAGCCAGTTCTTTGGCCAGTTCATTGGGAATGGTTTCATTGGCCCAAATCTGCCCATGCGGATGCGGATTGCTGCAACCCATCATGGCTCCGCGATTTTCAAAAATCTGAACAGAACGGATTTTGCCTTCGCTGCCGAGATCCGTGTACTCCTTCGCCCAAGCGTCAACCACGTTGCGCACATCCGCGACGCTCATGCGAGCGATCGTGAGATCGTGACGCGGCGAAAAGCAGAGCACCCGACACCGCCCGGACTCGCTCCGCGCTAGCAACAGGTCCTGCACGTGGACCTCACCGGGGGGAGTATCGGGCTTCAGCGCGGCAAAGTCGTTGTCGAACACAAACACACTGGAATAGGCGGGGTTTTTGGCGCCGCCAGCACGCGGGTTTCCCGGACAGAGATAGCAGGAGGGATCGAACGCCAACTGCGTCTCGGGAGCCGCGTCTTCCACTTGTCCCTGCCACGGACGCTGAGTGCGGTGCGGAGAAACAAGCACCCACTCGCGCGTCATGGGATTGAAGCGCCGGTGCGGGTGCGCCGCCAAGTCGAAGGTGCTCATGACCTACCGTACCCGTCCGGATGTGAACGATGCCATTGCCAAGCGCTGGCGACAATCGATTCCACATCCGGCACTTTCGGCTCCCAACCCAACTCGCGCCGAATTTTTTCTGAACTTGCGATGAGAACGGCGGGATCGCCTGGTCGGCGCGGCGTCTCAACCACCGGGATCGCGTGTCCAGTCACCTTCCGCGCCACTTCCACAACTTCGCGCACGCTAAAACCCTGCCCGTTGCCGAGGTTGTAGATGAGCGGACTGGACTTTTCCAAAGCATTCAGTGCGAGCAGATGCGCCGCAGCCAGGTCACTGACGTGGATATAGTCGCGTACACAGGTTCCATCCGGCGTAGGGTAATCGATCCCGAAGATATTCACATGCTCCAGGCGTCCCAGTGCCACGCTGAGAATCCGCGGAATCAAATGCGTCTCAGGCTGGTGCGCCTCGCCCTGATCAGGGCTCACCGCGCCTGCGGCGTTGAAGTAGCGCAGGCTGGCGTAGCGGAATCCATGAATCTGATGGAACCAGGCGAGCATGCGCTCAACTAACAACTTCAACTCGCCGTAAGCATTTGTCGGCCGCACCATGTCCTCTTCCTCAATCGGCGTACGGCTCGGATTCCCAAACAAAGCCGCCGTCGAGGAAAAGACAAAACGCTTCACGCCCGCTGCCAGCATGGCTTCGAGCACCGTCAGCGTATTCAGGCCATTGTTCCGGAAGAATTGTTCCGGAATCTTCATCGACTCTCCCGCCTCGATCAAGGCGGCGAAGTGCATCACAGCGTCGACGTCGCGCGCACCAAGAATTCGGTCCAGGAGATTTCGGTCGGCGATGTCGCCGACCACCAAGTCCGCTCCCTCCGGCACTGCCTGTCGATGACCGCGGCTCAGGTTATCGAACACCACAACCTCGTGCCCCGCCGCAACGAGCTGCCCCACCACAACGCTACCGATGTAGCCAGCCCCACCTGTCACCAGAACCTTCATAGCCTTGTTCTCATTGGCATTCGCACCCTGGGCTTGGAACTCACGCGATCCTTCCTACTCCGTCGGCGGCCGAACAAACATAGATCTCCGGTTTCCGTCCCGTGACACGCTCATATCCCTCACTGACACTGACCCGAAAGACTTCCACGCATTCGCTCTTGATTAAGGTAATGGTGCAACCGCCAAAACCGCCACCGGTCATTCGCGTGCCATACACGCCTTCCACCTGTTCGCCCAGCTCCGCCATCAGGTCGAGCTCAGCACAACTGACTTCAAAGTCGTCCCGCAGGCTGGTGTGGGATTGACGCATCAAGGCTCCGAAGGCTGGCAAGTCTCCCGCATCCAGTGCATCCGCGGCCTGCAACGTGCGAGCGTTCTCAGTAACCACGTGGCGGCAGCGCCGCAAGACCTTGTCGGAAAGCTCGTGTCCATAGGCATCCAGATCGTCGAGCGTCACATCCCGCAAAGCTCTCGCATGTGGCAGATGCCTTGAGAGGCTGCGAACTCCCTCTTCACACTCCTCGCGCCGTTCGTTGTAATCGCCCTGAGAAAGGCTGTGTTTCACCATCGTGTTCGAAATGACCAGCGGCACGCCAGCAAGGGGTAGCAGACGATAATCCAACGAGCGGCAATCCAGCAAGAGCGCCTGATCCCGCTTCCCATGCGTGGACACAAACTGATCCATAATTCCGCACTTGGCGCCGACAAAGTCATTTTCCGCGCGCTGGGCCATGAGGGCGAGTTTCGTGAGGTCAATCGACTGGCCGGCTAGGTCCATTAGCGTGTAACCAACCGCGACTTCAATGGACGCTGACGAGCTCAACCCGGCACCTTGTGGTACATCGCCAGAAACCAGCAGGTTCGCGCCCTGGAGACGAACCCCGCTCTGGGCAACCATTTCCGTAACACCGAGCGCATAGTCGCTCCAATGTCCCGCACGTCCAGCGGGCAGGTTATCCAAGTCGAACTCCACCTGCTCACCGTAGTTCTCGGAGTGAATCAGAAGCTTGCGATCGGTCCGCGCAGCCACTGCGATTTGGGTGTAGAACCCAATGGCTGCAGGCATAACGAACCCGTCGTTATAATCCGTGTGCTCACCGATCAGGTTGACGCGTCCCGGCGCCGCATAAACACGGGGAGACTCCCCGAACCTTTGCCGAAACTGGCGGCTCAGGCTGTGGGCGGACTCCTCGACGGTTCGGCTCGTTGGGTTCATGAAGGCTGTGGGGCGGCGCCTGACCGGAGCAAGGGCACTTAGCGCTTAAACGCTTAACTAGGCTCCCTGCAAAGTTGTACGATGGCCTCCCGCTGCTTGTCAAACGGCGCTGCGGCTGCTGCGGTCGAAGGCCTTTTGGATCAAGGTATACCGCGCTGCTCCCAGGATCCCGGCGTCATCGTTGAGGACGATCTTCACCGGCATATCCTTCAGCAATTCTGCCATACGGCCCTTGTCGAGAAATGCCTGCATGAAGTTCGGCTCTTGCATTTTGGGCAAGTTCTTCGCCGCAATACTGCCGCCGATGAATATGCCACCCGTCGACATGAACGTCAGGGCGCAATCCCCAGAGTGTGCGCCAAACACGCTCACAAACAGGGAAAGTGCCTGATCACAGATCGGAGCGTTGCCTTCCCGCGCTAGCCGGGAGATCAAAGCAGGAGGATCGGAGGCCTCCTGCATCCGCGTCCTTAGCCAATCAGGCTCCTCGGCTTTTCCAGTTTCACGCAAGAAATCATAAATGTTCTTAATTCCCGGTCCGGAAGCGATGCGTTCATAGCTCACGCGCCGGTCGTATTTTTTCCTCAGGTAGCGCAGAAGTTCATCTTCTTGGTCGTTCCGCGGTGCGAAATTCGTGTGCCCGCCTTCGCAGGCGAAAGGATGATGGCGGCGTCCGTCCCAGTAGAGCCCCGCCACGCCAAGCCCGGTTCGCGCGGAAACCACGGCTCGGTTCCCCTCCGCATCCTCTGACCCCTCATTGAGCGTGATGAAATCCTCGTCCCCAAGCGCATCAATCCCATAGGCATACGCCTCCAGATCGTTGAGGAGTCCAACGGAGTGAAGCCTGAGCTGTTTGGCCAACTCGCGAGAATCGATGATCCAGGAGAGGTTGGAAATCTTGCAGCGCCCGCCGCGCACGGGCCCGGCAACGCCAAAGCACGCGCTATCCACCGGTACGCCGTTTTTCTTCACAAACTCGCTGATAATCTCGGCCAGCCCGCTGTGCTGCTGGCTTTCGAACACCGTGTCAATGACGCGGTTCAGCTTATTGCCTTCGGTTTCGAAGGCCGCCAGCCGAGCATGCGTGCCACCGATCTCGCCCGCGAGAATCATTCGATTTTCCTCCATTGACGGCCGTCGAGTTCGAGCAAGTCGTCCGCCTCCTTCGGCCCCCACGTACCGGCGGCATAGTTGGGAAACTTTCGCGGCGGCAGGGCTTTCCACACGTCCAATACGGGATCCACAATTTTCCAGCCGGCTTCCACCATGTCCGCACGCTGGAACAGCGTAGCGTCTCCGATCATGCAGTCGTAGATGAGAACCTCATAGCCGGTATTCGAATCCGTTCCAAAATACTTGGAATATTCAAAACTCATATCCACTGCACCGACGCGAAGGACCGCGCCCGGAATTTTAGCGCCAAAGCTCAGCGAAATTGCCTCCACCGGCTGAATCTGAATGACGAGTTGATTATTCTGCATCTGGTGCATGGCTGCATTGCGGAATAACTCGGTCGGCGTTTGCCGGAATTGAATCGTAATCTCGGTATGGCGCTTCGCCATTCGCTTCCCGGTCCGGATATAGAACGGCACTCCCGCCCAACGCCAGTTATCGATGTTGAGCCGAAGAGCGGCGTACGTCTCGGTTTTAGATGAGGGAGCAACACCAGGTTCAGTACGATAGCCGGGAACCTTTTCGCCGCCCAAAACTCCCTCGCCGTACTGCCCGCGAACGCTGCGCTCGAGCACGTCGTCGGGGTCCAGGGGCTGCACAGCGCGTAGGACTTTGGCTTGCTCATTGCGGACCGCATCTGCGTTCAGAGACGCCGGCGCCTCCATGGCCGTCAGGCTCAACAACTGCATGATGTGGTTGGGAACCATGTCTCGCAGAGTGCCCGCTGTGTCGAAATACCCGCCGCGCTGCTCCACGCCCACGGTTTCAGCATTCGTAATCTCGACGTGGTCGATGTAGCGCCGGTTCCAGATCGGCTCAAAGATGGCATTGTCGAAACGGAACACAAGAATGTTCTGCACCGTCTCTTTGCCCAGATAGTGGTCGATGCGATAGATCTGGTTTTCGGCTAGCACGCCCTTACATTGTTTATTCAGCGTCCTGGCGGAATCGAGATCGTTTCCAAAAGGCTTTTCGATGACGACGCGCCGCCAGCGCCCATCTTCCTGATCCGCTAGGCCGGCCTTGCCCAACTGCTGCACGACCTCAGCAAAAAATCGCGGCGCGACGGCCAGATAAAACAAATAGTTCCCACCGGTTCCATGGGTCTTGTCGATTTCGGCCAGGCGGCCGCTGAGGGTGCCGTATGCGGCGGGATCGCCAAAGTCTCCTCGCTGGTAGAACAGCCGCTCTGTGAACCACTTCCAGGCGTCGCTGGCGTGGTCTTCCTTTTGCAGGAATTGCGTCACCTGTGTCCGGAATTGCTCCACGCTCAGGTCGTCGTGGGAGACACCCACCACCGCGAAATTCGACGGCAGCAGCTTCGCCTTCACCAGGTTGTACAGGGCGGGCACCAGCTTGCGCATGGTGAGATCGCCCGATGCGCCAAACAATACCATCACGCAGGGACCGGCGGCCTGGCCGGCGTGCACAGGTTCGCTGTCTACGTTTTCAGCTGCGGTAGCCATTTGGAGTTTCTGGTCAGACGGTGGTCGCAAGCATTGTACGACGCGGTCTCGGACTTTGGGGAGAACCCCTCTGAAAGTATGATGGGAAGAAACCTTGAAGACCGGAGACTCCTGGATGACTACAGTTGGCGAATGTCTACTTTTTAGGTGCTCGCAGACCGGGATTGATGGTGCCGTCCCAAGTCGCGTCACCCTGCGGCCGATACACACCCAACTTATTCCAGTCCTCTCTGGAAATTCCGTTGAGGTCGTACACCACCAGCCCCTCGCGCACCGTAAGCTCGCACGCCAGCTTCAGGCTTCCTTGCAGCCGCGCTCCAAAGACATCCACAAAACCAAAATGTCCCTTGTCTAAGCGGAGCACGGCCACATCTGCGGGAGCGCCGACGGAAAGACTTCCCAAGTCCTCCCGATGGATTTCCCTCGCGGGATTCCGCGTAGATCGCGCGACCACATCGTCCAGGGACAGGCCCATGTTCAGGAATTTCGACATCACGTTCAGCATGTCCTTCATGCCGGAATTCATGCTGTCAATGTGCAAATCTGTCGAAATAGAGTCGGGCACAAAACCCTGGCGGATGGCAGGCACCGCCTGCCGGAACAGGAAGCTCCCTCCCCCGTGTCCCACATCGAAGATAACTCCGCGTTTTCGGGCCTCAAATAAATAAGGCTGCACGCGCCCCTGCGCGTCCAACATGGGCACCGCATCGAGGTAGGTGTGGGTATAAATATCTCCGGGCCGCAACTTCTTAAGCACTAGGTCCTGGAACGGGCGCTCGGGCCGAAACGTCCCGAAATCCACCATGACAGGAATTCCTGCCAAAGTACCGGCTTCGACCGCACGCTCGACCGGAGTCCACTCCGGCCCGTCGTAATGCGCGGTCTTGATTCCAACAACGACTGCCTTGAACTTCTTGGCCTCCTCTGCCGTCGCCCTGGCGTCCATATCATCAAGGTTTTGTTCGATGGCTCCCCCGCCCATCCCATGGCCGACAATGTTCAGCGAGGCAAGGACCCGGGTTTTGGAACGATCGACGATGCGATCTTTAAAGTCCTCAAAGTTGCGCCAGCCGGAACTGCCTGCGTCGACCACCGTGGTCACGCCGGAACGAAACGTAAATCCGTCCGGATAGACGCTGTGGTCCCCGGAGTACGCATCGCGCATTCCGGTGCCGGCGTATGTGTGGACGTGAATATCAACGAGCCCAGGAGTCACATAGAGCCCGCGCACATCGATGGTCTTACGCGCCTCGGCGCTCGGAATGTGGACAGCAACTGCAGCAATCTTTCCGTCCTTGATGGCAACGTCACGCACAGCACTGAGTCTGTTGCTCGCGTCAATAACATGGCCGCCTTGAAGCAGGAGATCGTAGTGCGCCTGCGCGCCTGCACAGCCCGCCAGCGCGAGAAGAATGCAGATGTTCTTCAAAATTGCGGCCCTCACTTGTCGGCGATATGTCCCCTCAAAACCGTAACAGAGGCTTTGGGAAACGTGAAGCTCGTTCGCGCGTCAGCGGAGAGTTGCGATCGCGCCGGAGGGCCATCTGGATTCGCCGAACCGCCGTTCGGCCGCGCCACCCACTGGTACTGTTCGCTCCCGAAGGTGATCCTGTCCACCGGACCGGTGAACACAGTATCGCGATTCGTGGCAGCATCGCGAAACACCAATCGCACGGAGTGGGAATTTTCCTGGTCCTTGTTGACAACCATCAATGCCCACTGGCTATCGGGCCGCCGGACCGCATAGGCAGTCACGAGCACATGTCCTGCGGAATCCAAAACATCGCTGCCCGCCGGAAACACCTGATGCACGCCACTCCCGGGCTGCACCCATTCCAGATTGATAAGCTGGCTGGCAAAATACTGCGAGGTCGGCTGCTGAATCTGGTAGTCCTTGCTCACCGAGAACATGGAAAACGTCGACATGGACCCTCCGCAGCCGTGGTCGAGCGGCTCCGGAATGTAATGGAAGAAGTAAAGCGCGTCTCCGCCGGAAGTCAGGAACGACCCGACGAAATCCGCGAGCCAGAGAGAACCAAAGTTGTCGACAAACGACTCGCCGCTCGACGAAGACATGTTGAGCTCGGAAATAATCATGGGCACATTGGGCGGCAGCCCGTCATCGCGCCACACCTGAAGGATGTGGCTGATGAGCGTAGGTTCGTCGTACAAGTCATCCCACTGAATGGTGCAGGGATCGTAAGGGTAGTGCTCAAACGACATGAACGACAAATCCTGCATGCGATTGTGGGCTTTGAGGAACGCCAGAAAGCGGCCCATCCAAGAAGTACGGCCCTGCGCGTCCGGCCAGACCAGAATGTCCTCATTGACGCCCTCGAAAACAGGTCCCCCAAGTTTCAGTTTTGGATCGAGCTTGTGCAGCGCCGCCGCCCATTGCAAATACAAGGCTCCGTAGTCCTCGGGAAGCATGAATTGGCCGTCGGGTTCCTCTCCCATTTCGATATAGGAAATGGGATATCCCCGGGCGTTTAAATAGGCGATCTGGTTGACCGAGTCTTCCGGCGTACCGTAGATCAAAGAAATCGGGATCATCGCGGGCAGTCCCCGCGTATAGCCACTGGTATAGAAAAGGTCCATCCCAACCTGATCGCCCTTATCCTGAATATCGCCAGGCTCGTGCCACGGATCCACCGAAGAACAAAACGTAGTCGTCTGGTCGGGATCGGCTGTGTGGCGAACGATGTCATGAAACTTTCCGTCCGCGGCTGCCGTCCCAATATAGATTTCGCGAATCGCATATCCCACACAGTTGCGGCGATCCGACGAATCGTGGGTGTCACAAGTATTCGACGACTCCGTCATCCAAACGCGCAGGTATCGCACCGCCATAGGATCGGGATTGAGCTGGAGCAGAGCCTTCCCACCCGCCCCATCACTGACCACCCCACCGCGGAATGTAACCCACGCCCCCTTCGTCGGTTGCTTGACCGGATTCTCACTTCCCGTCCAGTACTGCACGAGATACCGCCGCGCATAGGGCTCTGCCCACGAGATACGAATCGCATCGAGCGGATGGCTGTGAGCCAGGTCGATCACCACCCACTGCGGGTAGTTCGCGTCGTCCTCACCGGTGAAAGCCTTCGACAGGTACGGATTGCTCTTCCAGTAGGTGTTCTCGTCGCCGTCGGTCAGTACGGAAAAACCGTTGGCGTCAGTCCCTTCATTCCTAGTGAAACCGCGGTGCGGCAGAGCGTAACCAAACGAATGGCGAATGAAATCGCCGGGCTTCGCGTCGCCAACGAAATATCCCTTCCCTCCTGCCTCACTCCATTTCCCTTGCGGATTCCAGTGCCAGGCTTCGACGTGGAGTTCGGTATTTTGGCGGTAACTCACCGGCTGCCATCCTGCGGACAGCACTTGCTTCATCACCGCTTCGGTGAAGACCTTATCGGTCGAAGCCGTGCTGATACGATCCACGCCCGCCCCGAGCGCTTCGGTGGGAACAAAAGACTTCGCAACATGGCTGGGCGTGTTGTCGACGCGAATCGTCTGAGCCAGAGCGATGGGAGCGAACGTGCAAAAAACAGTAGTAACCGCACCCCACCCGAATGTTCGCAAAATACTTCCATCGTGACGCATGAATCCTCCAGGGCGAAGTGCTCGCGCCATTGTCGGTAGCAGCTATGGCTTGGTATCCAAAGGATGGGTAGCTTCTTCGAAGAATTGCTTCTGTAGCTTTAGTGCCTGATCGTCCGCCTTCACCGCACGGATGGCCGTAACCAAATCCGAAACCATCAACTTCATATCGAACTCGCCCAACTCCTTCGAAGCCACGGAACCGTCCCCCGAATAGTGGTTGGGAAAGCGGGCGTACCACCAGATGCCGGTGTACAAGCTGTCCGGCAGTTTCTGCCGCGCCTGATCCGCGCCCGATTCTTCTTTGGCGCGATCCAAATGGACAAGATCAGGTCGCGCCACCAAGCTATGCGAGGTCTCCTTCTCGCCCGCGTGGTAGTCCGCCGTCCCCTTCGAGGACTTCAGCGGCGGCCTACCAGGTTCACTGTCGTGACCCGGAGCCATAAACACATACACAACGTAGTCGTGAGGCGCAGCCATCTGCGCTTGGGCAAACAGAGGCAACAAATTCACATTTCCACCATGGCCGTTGACCAGGATGATCTTCTTGCACCCGTTGCGCGCCATCTCGTCCGTCGTCTCTTGCAGGAGTTCCAGTTGCAAACGAAGACTGTAGGCCACGGTTCCAGGCTGGTGACGGGCTTCAAAAATCTGTCCGGCAAAGTACTCCGGGAACACAATCGCAAACTCCTGCTGAGCGGAGTGCAGCGCAACATAACGGACATTCAGCAGATCGTTGCCCAGCGGCAGATGCAAACCATGCTTCTCCAGGATTCCGATGGGCAGCAGACACGTTCCTTGGGACTGCTGAATTCCCTTCACAAAATCCGCGGAAGTAAGTTCCTCCCATTGCACGGAAAGCGACTGCGACAACGCAGGACGCGCCGTCAGCACTACGACAACGGAGAGCACAACGCCGAGCGTTCTTCTCTGGCAAGTCATCATGGGCAACACCCCTCGAGGAAGAAGTCCTCGCGACGGACGCACCTCACCCATCGCGCGACACGTCCATAACTTAGTATTGAAACGTTTTACTACTGAAGGGATTGGCCTGCAAGCAAATTGTGCGAGGCCTGCACAAGACTGTTGGGAACAGTAAGGCTAGCGACCTACGAAGTGAGCTAGACCTGCAGCACATCGCCTTCGCGCGCCACCATCTCGTACAAAACTGGATTCACGAAGAATCCGATGAACAGCCGCGAGATTAGTCCAGCCACAATCACGATAGCAAACGGCTTCTGAGTATCCGACCCGATCCCGGTGGAAAGGGCGGCTGGCAGCAAGCCGAGGCAAGCAACCAGCGCCGTCATCATGATGGGACGGAGTCGCAAAAGCGACGCTTCCCGGGTGGCCGTTCGAATATCCATACCTTCTTGCCGCAGCTTATTGATGTACGAGACGAGAATGACCGCTGTCTCTACCGAAACCCCAAGCAACGCGAGAAGGCCCAACACGGAAGAAACGCTGAACGGCGTATGAGTAAGCTTGAGCGCCACCAAAGCGCCCACCGGCTCCGTCATAATCACTCCCAAAGCAATCGTGACCGGAAACTTGAAGTTCCCGTACAACGCGAACAAGATCATGAAAATGAGCCCGAGCGCCAGAGGGCCGACCACATACAGCTGCTCTTTCGCTTGGAGAAACTGGCTGTATTCGCCGCCCCATTCCATTCGATAGCCCTGCGGAAGACTCACAGCCTTGTTCACCGCCTCCTGCCCGTCCTGCACGGACCTCTGCAAATCACGGCCTTCAATGCTGTAC
>Ga0137418_10000387_pt1 | contig 38804 bp, 31 predicted proteins | sample CZODoug3_1_2_16f_FD_122242 | JGI IMG/M metagenome (GOLD analysis project Ga0137418, IMG submission 122242) | Vadose zone soil fungal communities from Angelo Coast Range Reserve, California, USA - CZODoug3_1_2_16fungal (Hybrid Assembly) | ecosystem: Environmental > Terrestrial > Soil > Vadose...
TCGCGCCTGCGAGGCTTCCTCATGCACTCGCGATTGAAGTTTCCGGTTACATGTTAGCGTTGCCGGTGGCTTTGTGCATGCCATGGCGGCGATGGCGACGATGATGTCCGTGGCGATGATGCCGGCCGTGCATGTCCATGTTGCCCATGTTGCTATTCATGGTCGTGCTGGAGTTTGTGTTCTGTGCGGACGCAGATTCAATTGCCAGACCGCCTAAACTGATAGTTGCCAACAGTGCTAAAGCGAAGAAGAACCTTTTCATATTTTTGCTCCTCAAGATTTAAGTAATTGTGTCCGGGGGAATGAACGCAATTTATTCTCAAGTAGGAACTGAAGTCAATGATTTTTAGGAGTCGATGAGCGTCGCCAACCGTTCGGCTTCGCGCGAGAACCCAGGCGACTGGCAATCGGCAACCAGTTTCTGATAACGGAGCAAGAGGTCTTTCGCTTTTGCACGTTTGGCCTCAGATTCTTCTACGTTCCCTGCGGTTGCGGCAGTTTTAGCCCACTCGAGCAATATGCCAATAAAGAGTGGCCCAAGCCACAAGCGGCTCACGCGCGATTCCGTTTTCGAAACCAGATCGAAAGCGCTTACGCACACTGCTTCGGCTTCATCCAACTCACCGCGCTGACGTCTCACTTCCGCAAGGCAGCGATGGCCCTCAAAGCGCGAATAGAGAAGTCCGGAGGCTTCGGCCTGCTCGAAATTTTCCAGCGCTGTTTGCAGCGCTTCGTCAAATCGTCCGCGGCTAGCTTGCAACACGGCGTAGTTTCCCTTCATCAATGCCGCCACCCGCACTTCGCCGACTGATTCCGCCAGCGCGATTCCTTCCCTAAACTCCTTCTCTGCCGTTTCAAGATCTCCACTATGAAGCGAACACAACGAGGAAACGAGATATGTCCACGCGCGCCGTTCGCGCGAGTGTAGCTTTTCTACAATCTCAAGCTCATGCGCTGCGTATTCGAGGCCCTTTTGATACTCCCCTTTGTGCACTGCGTCTTCGCCGAGAAACTCATAGCCTATTGCCTGAGCAAATTGAATGTTATGAGCAACACCAAATTCTATAGTCCGGCGGGCCCAGCGATCGGCATCGTCGAAAAGTCCCGAATGCTGATAGCCTCCCGCGAGATAGGCGTAAACATTCGAAATCATCGGGGCTGCAAACGTTGAAACAGTATCTGCCGCTGCGGTCGGCGCAACCAGGTCAGCCGCTCGCTCGAGCAACTCGATCGCTTTTCCATGACGGCCGGCCAGGTGATGAAAGCGTCCTTCAATTGATAATGCGTTTGCAGTCTCCAGCGGATTGGTTTCCGGGTTTAGCACTGCCAGTGCTTCGCGTATGTGTTCGAGCCCACGCGGGTTTCCCGTTGCTACCAGCGACGCAGCCGCCTGACATTGCAAGCGCGCGCGCACAGCCGGCTCGGTAGTGAGAGCAAGTGCGTGTTCAAAATGCTCGCTGGCGGGAATCAGGTCGCCATGCAGCAGGTACGATTTCCCGATCGCCTCTTCCTGGGCCAGTTGTTCCTCTACCAATCCCAGCGCCTCGGCACAATCGCGCGCGCGACCGTAAGCTGCAATCGCTTCGTCAAAAGCAAAAACACGCTCGGCTTCGGCCGCGGCCTGCTTCGCATAGTTGAGGCCCCGCTCGTAATCTCCAGCCTGAATGTAATGGTGGGCCAACTTCTCCACGGCGCAATGGGAGGTCGTGCTGCGCGAACGTTCCAAACCTTCAGCGGCCTGTCGATGCAAGCGGCGGCGGCGAATTGGATTCAACTCCTCGTAGAGCACTTCGCGGATCTTGTCGTGAGTAAAAGTAAACGAGTCGCTGCGATCTGCTGCGATCAGTTGTGCGCCGACGGCTTCATCCAACGCGTCAAGCAGCGCGTCTTCACTCTGCTCTCCGGATGCTGACTGTAACTCGGCAAAAGTGAACGTTTTCCCCAGCACGGCGCCTGCGCGCAAAACTTCGTTCGCTTCCTGACTAACGCGATCAAGGCGGCTGCCAATGGCTTCTTTCATGCTTTGCGGAATGACGAGTTGATCGATGTCGCAGCGTTGCCAGCGGCCACTTTCGCGACGCACTGAACCCTTTTCGATTAGCGCCTTCAGTACTTCTTCAACGAAGAAAGGGTTGCCCTCGGTCTCGCGAAAAACGGCATCGGTGAAATCACCACTTACATTTTCGCCGAGCAGCGCGCCGAGTTGCGCCGAAGTTTCGGCCGCGTCAAAACGTTTGAGTGCGATGCGCGTCACCAGCCGTTCGCGATTCCAGTCAACCAAAGATTTGGCCAGCGGGTGTGCCCGGTCCAGTTCAGTCTCACGATAAGCGCCGAGGATTAGCACGCGCTCCTCGCGCAGTTGGCGCAACAAATGGCCCAGCAGCCAAAGAGTGCTGCGGTCGGCCCAGTGCAAATCGTCCGCATAAAACAGCAGGCCCTTTGGACCGGCGAGATTCACAAAAACCTTAACGACCGCGTCGAAAAAGAGAAGGCGCTCTTCGTGTGGCGGCAGTTCCACGCGCTCGGGAAATGGACCAAGCCGAGTTTGAATTTCGGGAGCGAGTTTCGCGATCTGCTGCGCGTCATCGCCAAGTTTCAATCGCAACGCCGCATCGTCCTTCTCTTCGCGGAGCAAACGACGAAAGGCTTCAACGAAAGGGAGATAGGGAGTGGTTGCTTCGTATTCATAGCAACCGCCTGACAAAACAACCGCGCCATCCACGGATGCCTGGATCGTAACTTCGCGCGCCAGCCGCGTCTTGCCGGCGCCAGGCTCGCCGCTAAAGAGTACCGCGTGTCCATGGCCTTCGCGGGCATGATGCCAAAGCTCGATCGCCTGGATCAGTTCAGTCGCGCGGCCCACCAGGCGACCACGCGAAAGCGCATCGAGAATCGCGACCGTGTCCGCACCATCTTCGTCAGTTATTTTTTCCTCGGCCGTTAGTGAATCGCGCAGTGCAGTTGCAGTTTCCGCTGCAGTTGAAAAACGTTGTGCCGGATCTTTTGCCAGTAAACGCAGGATGACTGCTTCAAGCGCGCGCGGCAGATCGGGACGTAGCACCTTCGGCGGCACAACCGAAGCGTGTACATGTTGCGAGACAACTGAAAGTGGATCGTCGCCAATAAATGGCAGCCGGCCCGTCGTCATTTCATAAAGCAGAACGCCCAGCGCATAGAGGTCGGTGCGACCATCGACTGCCTGGCCCAACGCCTGCTCAGGCGCCATGTAGGCGGCCGTGCCGACAATCACTCCTGCTCGCGAGATGCGGGCACCGTCAGCGGGCAAAGCCAGGCCAAGATCGGCAAGCTTCACGCTGCCGTTGTTGCTCGAGATGGACAACAACACGTTGTCAGGTTTCAGATCGCGATGAACTATGCTGTTGGCGTGTGCATGTTCCAGCGCGGCGCACAGTTGGCAGGCGATATCGACGATGCGCGACAGTTCTGCCGGTCGCGCTTTTGCGAGACTGGGACCCAGCACCAGTTCCATAACAAAGTAGGGAGCGCCATTCGCCTCGCCAATGTCGTGAACTGAGATGATGTGCGGATGATTGAGCGCCGCAGCGGCGCGCGCCTCGCGCAACAGGCGCTGGCGAGCTTCCGTGGAGGAAGTTGCAGTCGGCAATACTTTCACGGCAACTTCGCGATGTAATTCCAGATCGGTGGCGCGATAAACAATGCCCATGCCGCCGCGGCCGATTTCACTATCAAGCCGGTAGCGCTCGCGGAGTATCGACCCGGGAACGATCGCGCTGTTGACGATTTCGTCGCGACTAAGGATGCGAGTGTCTTGCGAATCGTCAATCATCTTATTACCGAATCTTTTTTTCGAAGTAGCGCAGACTTTAGTCTGTGGTTTCGTAACAGGACACAGACTAAAGTCTATGCCACTAACTCAGATCACTAGTTCAAACGCGCGCTGTGTTCGTCAGATATTTTTCCTTGAGCACCGCAGTGTGGTGGGCGACGTGCCCGGCGAGAATGTACGCGAGCGCGCGCACCGTAACTCGATTGCCGCTGGCAATGCCGCTGCGCGACCACGCATTGTCAGGCAGATTTCGGAAGAAGGTGAGCGTAGCCTCGCGCACGGCGCGAAAGTCGTCGATGTGACTTGCCCAGGAAAACTCATCGGCATCGGCGGCAGCAGCTCCTACATTCTGATCGTAGCCTGGCAACTCATCGGGAAAACCGCGCGCAAACCAGAAGGCGCGAAAAAGAAAAACGCGCTCTGTATCGTTGACGTGGTTCAGCAACTGTCGCATCGACCACTTGTCGGCCGCGTAACGGTAACTCGATTTTTCTTCGGAAATAGGCCGCAAAAAGTCGATCGTTTCCCTCAGTTGGCCCTCGAGCACGGCAACAATGTCATCGCTGGTTATGCGATCGATGTAGAGAGAGTAATAGGGAGCAGCTTCGTTTGCTTCGGGACGTCCAATCATGTGGAGATCGTAAATCTCCAGGTGAGAATAGTAAAGAAGGCAGGGGCTTTTGCAGACTGTTAATGCGTTGGCTGAGCAGTTTCACCAACAAATTCCTGCTCAGGATTTTCCGTGGCGGCCGGGTGATGATGGCTTGAACCGTTAGCGTTGCCCAGCACATTACTCAAGAGATTGCGTATCTCGTCCGCGCCCGCGGCAACACGGCTGGCGATGCGACCATCGGGACTAACAACTACTCCGGTCGGAGTTGCAAGCCCGCCGTATTTTTCGCCAATCTCGCGTTCTTTTTGTAAAAGCACTTCGCCCAACCCATTGCGCGCCACGTTTACGAAGTTCTCTTTAATTGTCCCTCGAGAAATCAACGCGATGGTGAGTTTATCCTGATGGGCGTCCTGCCACTCCTTGATTTCCTTAAACAGCACGACGCATGGACCACAATGGGGATTGGTAAACAACAGCAGCAGCGGTTTGCCATGATCGAGCAACTGCGCGAGGGATTTTTTGCCACCGTGATATGCAGGCAATTCAAAGTCGGGCGCGATGGAATCGATCGGCAGGCCCTCAGGTCCAACCGCCGCTGCAAGCGCTTTACGGTGGCGCTGCTGAAGATAAAGAAACACCGCTAACATCCCCGCCACTGCCATCGCGATCGCCGTCCAGCCGGCAGCGCTGAGCGTGGCCAGGGTCGAGACAATTTTCGGACTAGCGGCGAGTGCTGCTTGCCAGAGAACAAAGCCGGCGCCCAACATGAAAATGATGTTGCGCAGCAGCGTGGGCCATCCCAGGGGTCGCGAATAGAGTTGGCCGAAGCAGTGGCAATCGTGCGTTCGGCCCCGCGCGAGGTTGACGCTGATAGCTATGACGAACAGGCCGAGAAGCAATATCCCGGCGATTGAGCTAACAACGGTCGTCTCACTGAACAACAGACCGACGGCAATCGCCAGCTCAATAAAAGGAAGGACAAAAGCGACGGCGGGCGCAATTGCATTCGGCGCGCCGAAATTCTTCACGGCTTCGCGCGTGCCGGGCTGATCCATCAGCTTGGTGACTCCAGCAAGGCTAAACACCACGCTGAGGGCAATGCGAACAAGTACGATTATTAGGAGCATAAAGCAGTCAGTTATTAGCTATTGGTTCTCGAAGCGTTTTCGAATAAGCAAGCGCCGCTCCAGGGACGTTTTGCCTGAAATGCTTGCGACTTTTGCAGATGATAGAAAAAGCTAAACAAGAGCGGCAGACGTTTCATTTTCCCGGCAGTATGAAACATCGAATGTGCTTCCATTAATCGCCAACCGTAAGGCTTGAAGAAATCGGGCCCTTCTTCGGGGCCAAATTTCAGCGGTGCATCGGCCTGCTCCAGCGGTTTGCCCATCTTCTTTTGCATCAGCTTGAGCAAAGCTGGTGAAGCAAGGTCGAGCAGCCAGTGCTTGAACGATCTTTCGGCAGAGAGATCTTTTGCAAGCGCGCCGACTTCTTCAGCCGTCAGATAGACAATCAAACCTTCGCTAATGATCAGCGCCTGTCGCGCGTCAGCGGCGAGCTTAGCAAAGAGCTCGCGGCGTGCCGCCGTATCAGCAAGATCAAGCCTTACGCGCTCGAGCGCACAGCGTGGCTGTTCATCTTTTAACAGTTCTTGCTTGTAATCGGTTATCTCGGGCAAATCGACTTCAACCCATTTCAAGGACGCTGGCAGAGTCAGGCGATAGGGACGAGCATCGAGTCCCGCCGCCAGGTTAACTATCATGTCGCAGCCCGCGGCGATCTCTTTGCTGATCACTTGATCGAAAACATATGTGCGCGTAAACCAGGACCAGGAATTTTTTTCGCTGAAAACAAGCGAGCGCGCTATCTCTTCACCACGCTCGCCGGCCAGGCGGCGGGCAAATGGATCGCGGAAAAGCGGGTCAGCCCGTTCCGACTCGCGGGCGCGATAAACAGCAGCGAGCAGGGCCGTATCGGAAATGTTCCTGATCAAAGCCATTCCTCGAATTGTAATTCGTGCAGCGCAAAGGGCAAAGAGCGAAGGTAGGACAGGCATTCCTGCCTGTCACTTTTCTTGAAAGAATGGACAGACAGGAATGTCTGTCCTACCTTTGCTCCCCAGCACTTTGCCCCTAGCTCTTTGTTCTAAGTAGAATGGGGCGAAAATGGCGGAACTTGCCTGCCGTCGCAGCCGTTTCTCTATACAGACTCTTTTCAAACATTTAGGCGGAAGGAATCTCTATGTTCTGTTCAACTTGCGGCACGACGATCACGCCGGGTCTCAGTTTTTGTAATCGCTGCGGCGCGAGTTTGAAAGAGCGCACCGAACCCGTCACGAAGACAGGCGCGATCACGGCTTTCTTAATCGCGATTACGCTCATTGCAATCGTCGGACTCGGCATAATGTTAGGCGGTGCGCTCACGCTAAAACGAGATGCCGCCCTTGGTGAAGACGTGGTCGGCATGTTCATGTTCTTCACCTTCTTCATCCTGTGCGTCACCGAATTCTTTTTGGCGAGACAGTTATCAAAACTCATAGGCAGCAAAGAACCCAAACACATTTCCGCGCCACCACCGGCGACAATACCAAACGAGCTTCGTGCGGCCCCAGCGCGCGTCTTACAGGAAGCGGTGCCGAGCGTGACGGAGAACACAACACGGACGCTCGAGTACTCACGCAACGAACCGCCGCGTTAACCATTGCTGAGATGGGAATGAGGTGTCCAACACATGATGTACAGCTTCACTAAGCGAAGAACGTATTTGTTGTTAGTTAGCGCGCTCATCTTTCTTTTCTCCGGCTGCCATTTCCAAATACACGACGAGATCAGGGGCTCAGGCGTCCGGCTGAAACAAAAGCGCGAAGTTGCATCATTCACCTCGATCGCCACGGAGGGCGCTTTCGACATTGATGTCGTTTGTCAAAAACCGCAAAGCATCGAAGTAGAGGCTGACGACAATCTGCTGCCGCTGATCACTACTGAAGTTGCCAACAACGTATTGCACATTAGAAGTCATCGCGGTTACTCGGTGAACGATCCCATCAAAGTCAAGATTTCGCTGCCTAATCTCGAAGGCGTCTCAGTTTCGGGCGCCGGTAAACTCGATATAGCCGGAATAAATAACGACAATTTTGAAATCGATGCCAATGGCGCTACCACCATCAGGGTGGCAGGAGAAACGAAGCTCCTGAATATCGATACCAACGGCGCCGGCAAAATTGACGCGCACAAGTTGCGCGCGTCGCGCGGCCTGGTTGAAGCAAAAGGCGTTGCGCGCGTCGATGTGAATGTTATTGAGCAACTGGAAGTGACCGTCTCGGGACCATCGCACGTGACCTACCAGGGCGATCCGGTTTTAACTAAGACCGTGAATGGACCAGGCTCGGTCGAGAAAAAAGCAGCAGAAGGAAGCTAACTAGTAAATCGTCAATCGTGAATCGTAAATAGAACGTGCTTTGCTTTTGCCAACGCCTTCCGAAGATGCTCAACATTAATTCGCGATTCACGATTCAAGCTGGAATGTCTCATGGTTTGGAAGGGTGGCTTGCCCCCGCTTTGTTTGAGTGGCATTCAACGAGCGGGGGTAAACCACCCTTCCCGACCTGAGAGACTGTTAGCCTTGAGTTATTTACCACATGGCTCTTCGCTCTTCGCTCTTCGCTCTTCGCTCTTACGATTTACGATTCACGATTTACGATTCACGAGTTGCGTTTTTCCTGTTGACATTCGACTACCTGCTGAATGACTATTTGCCATCTTCGAAAGGAGCTTATTGCGCCAATGACCTATGTAGTTGTTGAGTTATGCGTTGATTGCAAATACACCGACTGCGCGGCTGTTTGTCCGGTAGAAGCATTTCACGAACTCCCGGATCGTCTTTACATCAACGCCGACACTTGTATCGATTGCGATGCTTGCGTGCCTGAATGTCCGGTAGAAGCGATTTTCGCCGACACGAACGTTCCGGAAAACTATGCTCATTGGACGCAGATCAATATCGATGAAGCTCCAAACTATCCGGTTATCAGTCAAAAAATACCGGCATTGCATGGGCCAACCTGCACCGGTCCCGAAGAGTAATTGAAACCAACAAGTAAATTGACCTAATAAAGGCGGGCCCCTCTTTCGAGCGGCCCGCTTTTCATATTCAAGCGATTGGTTTCTGTCCTGGTTCGTTCAGGTCTTTTCCACTTTTACGGCCCTTGTTACAATCCACCCGTAATGAAGCTCGGCATCTGGTTCACCGCAATTCTTGTTTTTAGTTCGCTCGTCTTCTCGCAATCAGGGCGGCGTGCGAAACCGATTACCTCGCCTGTTCCCGCCCCGGTCGAGGAAGCAACGCCGTCAGCAAAGACCGAGCAAGGCGAACCGCCGCCGGTTACCGCAGAGAAAAATCAGGATTACCGTTGCACAGATGATAATGGTCTGGCTCGAATCCTTGATGCTGGTGATGCAACCGAGAGAATTGTCTCTGCTAAAGAAGCTGACGTGCGAGCGCAGATAACCAAAAAACCGCAACCTGACTATACCCGCGAGGCGAGGCGCAATGGCATTCAGGGTTTCGTTGCCTTGAAACTTTTATTGGCGGCCGACGGCAAAGTGTCGCGCATCAGGGTTACGAAGGGATTGCCGGGCGGACTTACCGAAAATGCGATAAGGGCCGCCTGCAAGATTCAATTCAAACCAGCGATGAAAGATGGCCAACCTGCTTCCATGTGGGTGACCGCCGAATACGCGTTCCGGTTGGCCGACTCTTCAATCTTCCGGCCGTGACCAACGGTGAGAGCGTTCAGGCGCAAGCGACTTAACCTCAGGTACAAGGAATTTGCAATATGAAGCGGTTTATTCTCGTCCTCGCAATTCTCTTCTTCCTCCTGTCTTTCGAACCAGTGAACTCGCCGGTTTTCGCTAAAGACAGCTGGCTTACTGTGCGCTCGAAAAATTTCCTGCTGATTGGCAATGCAAACGAAAAGCAAATCCGTCAGGTAGGAATACGGCTTGAACAATTTCGTGAAGTCTTTTCGCAATTGTTTCCGCAAGCAATTCACAGCACGTCTGTACCTACGACTGTGATTGTTTTCAAAAGCGATGATTCATATCGTCCTTTTAAACCCAATCCGGGTGTCGCGGGCTATTTTCAAGCGGGAGAAGATGTCAATTACATCACCTTAACCACAGAAGTGCGCGGCGAGCAGGATCCCTTCACCGTTATCTTCCACGAATACACACACCTGCTCATAAATAACACCAGCCCAAACGTGCCTCTTTGGTTTAATGAAGGCCTGGCTGAGTACTACAGCACGTTCAGCATCAAAGACGACACCAAGGTAGTGCTTGGCAGTCCAATCAGCAGCCACGTCTTTCTGTTGCGGGAAAACAAAATGTTGCCGCTGCGCACTTTGTTCAATGTTGACGAGAAGTCCCCTTATTACAATGAACGTGACAAGCAAAGCATTTTTTATGCTGAGTCGTGGGCGTTGGTACACTATTGGATTTTCGGCAAAGATGGCCAGCGGGTTCCGCAGATGGGTAATTTCCTCAATCAGATGTCCGCGAATGTGCCGCTGGAACAAGCTTTTCAGCAAGCTTTTTCCATGAGCTTTGAGTTAATGGAAAAAGAGCTGCGCGAATATATCAAGCATGACCGCTATCCGGTATTTACCGGACATTTTCAGAGCAAGCTTGTAGTGGAGACAGACATGCAGGTGGCACAGATTGGCGAGGCGGAAGCGCAGGCTTATCTGGGTGACCTGCTCTTACACAGCCATCGCGCCGAAAGCGAAACGTATTTGAAGAAAGCATTATCTCTTGACCCAAACGAGCCCCTGGCGAACGCCTCGCTGGCGATGTTGCTCCTGCGCCAGGGTAAGGCGCCCGAAGCGCGGAAGCAGTTGGAAAGAGCGGCTGCGAATTCTCAGAATTATCTGATGCATTATTACTACGCGTATGCACTGAGCAGGCAAGGCGATGACGAGGACATTGTGTCGTTGTTTGCCCCCGAGACGGCCAATATCATGCGAGCGGAATTAAAGAAAGCGATCGAGTTGAGACCGGACTTTGCTGAATCGTACAAGTTGCTGGCCTTTGTAAACCTGGTTACCGGAACCAACATTGACGAATCAATCCGGATGCTTGAAGGCGTCCTGGCTACCTCGCCCGGTAAGAATGATGTCAAATTCATGCTGGCGCAGCTTGACCTTTACAAGGAAGACATCAAATCCGCGCGGCCGTTGCTGGAACAACTTAGCGGCATTAAAAACGACGCGGCGACGCGTCAGCAAGCACAAGTGTTGTTGGACCAGTTAAAAGCCAGGGACGAACAGCTGGCGGCCTACCGAGAATCAAACGCGAAACGATCTCCCCTTGTGATCGAACAGACCACTGATGGATCGTCGGTGAATGTCGACCCATCTTCTTACCTGCGCGAGGCACTGAGGAAACCTGGCGCGGGTGAAACGCAAGTTCAAGGCATCCTGGAACGGATTGATTGCGACGCCAAGGGCGTAGTGTTCAATGTCAGGGTGCAAGGCCACGTGTTGAAACTTCGCGCTGCCAATTTCGACAGTGTGGATCTAACCAGCTTCAGTCCTGACGCCGGAGGCGAAATCTCTTGTGGCCAGCGTAAGCCGGAAAGCAATGTCGTGGTCTGTTACGTGGCAACCACCGACGCCCGAACAAGAGTCGACGGAACATTGCGCTCGATAGAATTTGTTCCTAAGGACTTTCAACTCAAGGCTGGCGGCTGAGTACAACTCAGGAAGTCCAGAGTTCAAGCTTTGGCTTGTAGGTGAAAAAACAGCAGCCTAAAGACTAAAGGAAGCTCTGAACAAGTGGTCAACTCCTTGGAGTGCGGCGGCCCGGCGCCGCTTTGGTCCGCGGCGACTAGTCGCCGCATCGTTGAATCAACTCAAGCAGGCGTGGTCGTGACAGGTCGCGACTGGCCAAAGCGCTGCCAGGCCAGCGCACTCCAAAGAGTTGTCGCTTACACTTGATCAGAGGTTCCTAAACCCTGAAGCTCGAATCCACAAACTGCACTAGTAGCTTGACCCTCGCAGGCTTTGACTAATACAGGAGGAGTTTTCTTTGATCACCTGTCGCAAGATGACCGCCGCGGACGTCGCTGATGCTTTTGAAATGCTGCGCGTCTTCCTGCGCGAAGATGAACACTATCTCGCCAGCAGCGAAGCTTATGGCGATCGCGGTTTCCCGGGACTTAACGATGCGCTCGATCTTTTTCTCGAACAGCCTGAACTTGGATTCGTGTGGATTGCGTATGATGAGCTGGGCGCGGCAGGCGTTTGTGTTGTTTGTTATGCGATCTCGACGTCGATGGGGGCCGTCGTAGCGAAGCTCGATGATGTTTCAGTTAAGGCGGATCGCCGCGGTGGCGGGATAGGGACGGCGCTGCTTGAACAACTGAAAGAGCAACTGCGAAAAGAGGCGGTGACGCGCATTGATGTAGCCGTGCACCTGGAGAATCCGGAAGCGCGCCGGTTTTATGAAAAGCTCGGATTCATGGCTTTGAATGAAGAACGAATGGCCTGCGTGATCTGAACCGGCCGCGGATTTACGCGGCTAATCATTCTTTCGGAAGGTTCGCTATCTCCTCAAAATATTTCGCAAAAGCCACCATTCCACCTGAAGCCTGCTGCCAGTCGAAGTTTTCATTAGGCGCGTGATATCCATGCTCGGGAAGTGACAGGCCGAGAAACAACACCGGACACTTCAAGATTTTTTCGATGCTCGTCATGGCGCCGATAGTTCCACCATCGCGCACAAAAACGGCGTCGCGTCCAAAAGCAAACTTGATCGCGCGCTTTAGAGCTTGAGGCAACGGGCCGGTGAGCACGGTGCGAAACGCCGGCGCCGATGATTCGAATTGGATTTTCACGTCCCTGTTTCTTTCTTTGACGGCGGCGCGCAACTGCTTCTTGATCTTTTCCGGATCCTGGCCGGGCACCAGCCGAAACGAGGCTTTGACTTCAGCGCGTGGCGGCACAATTGATTTCACGCCGGGACCTTGATAGCCGCCGACTACTCCGTGAACATCCATGGTAGGCATGCCCCAGATACGTTTCATCACTTCCAGCTCATCATCGCTGCGCATCAATTTTAGATGGTGCGCTTTCTTGAAAGATTTAACAGTAAATCCGGAGTTGACCCAATCGTTCAATTCACTTTTTGACGGCGGGATCACATCGTCGTAAAAACCCTTGACCTTGATTCTGCCAGTGGTTGGATCGTAGAGATCGCAAACCAACTTCATCAATTCGGCAATCGGATTGCGCGAGGCGCCGCCCGTTTCGCCAGAATGCGTATCGGTTGCTCCCGTTTCCAAAGTGAGAATAAATCCCAATAGGCCGCGCAAGCCGGCCGAGCTCGCCGGGCGGCTGCGCGATACCCAGACCGTGTCTGAAACAACTACCGAATCGGTGCGCAGGTCGCGAGCGTTTTTGGAAATGATTTTTTCGAAATTAGGCGAACCGATCTCTTCTTCAAACTCCCACAGGAAACGAATATTGATTGGCACACCTGCTTCCTGTGCGGCGCGTGCGCCGTACAGGGCCGCCAACGCCGGCCCTTTGTCGTCAGTGGTGCCGCGGCCAAAATAGCTATCGCCTTTGGTCGTCATGACAAAAGGTTCTGTGTCCCAGGGCTCGGTTTCCTTCGACGCCGGTTGCACATCCATGTGGTTGTAGACCGTGACCGTGGGCGCGTTTTTCGCTGAATCAAATACTGCATGAACTGTAGGGTTGCCGCGAGCGGCTTTGTAGACATCCACCTTCCCGCCAAACTGCCGGAATGTGTCAACAGTCAGATTTACTCCGGCGCGAATGTCTTCCGCATGTGCCGGATCCGAGGATACGGTTGGAGTTTCAACAAAAGTCTTGAGCAGCGTCTCGTATTCCTTACGATGCGCTTTGGCAAACGAATAAAGTTGATTGCGATCCAGGGCGCTAGCCATGCGGGGCGTTCCTCCGGTGAAAATATGGCAATTGCTGGTAATAGTCCGTTTTCGGGCTTGCAGTTTATAGTGACCAAAGCTTTACTTCAAACCAGCATCTTGAGGGCAACTTTTTTCAATTGGTAAACCACTAAACCCCGAGCGGCAGGCGGTTATTTTCGCGGCGACTTTTGCCCACGTTCCGCGATCACCGTTCAAATGCAATCGCAGTTCATTTACTCAGGATCTTCGTGTTATTCTGGCAAACCGCTTTTCGCCGTTGCGACAGCGGCGTACCACTTACCGGTTTCGGTCTGAAGGGTTTTAGGAGGCTTTTGTGACAACAAGATTTTACCTGTCGGGCGTCATGTCCCTTATTTTGGCAGTTTCAATGGCCGCGAATGTCTTTTCCCAACAGACGGGAGCCGCGCGCCGGCAGCCGGCCACTTCGCCAGAAGGTTCGATAGCCAAGGCCCCCACATCACGCGCGCCGGTAAGCGCCGCCGTCGTGAAAAGCGATCTCTCGGAAGCACTCTCGGTGATTCAGGACAATTACATCGACGGCAAGAAGCTTGATTACAACGCAATCTTCAAGTCGTCAATCAGCGGCATGTTGAATGTGCTGGATCCGCACTCGACCTATTTCGATGCGAGTGACTACGCTGCATTCAAGACCGAACAACGCTCAGAATATTTTGGGATCGGCGCCACCATCGGCGACCTGCGCCAGGGCGACGATGTTAATACTTACATTCGCGCGACTTTTGAACAGGCCCCGGCCTTCCGTGCGGGTTTACGTTTCGGTGATCGCATAGTGGCAGTAGACGATCAATCGATGAAGGGCAAAACCTTTCCCGAAGTCAGAAAGTTCCTGCTTGGACCACGCGGCACGGTTGTCAAAGTAACTGTTGAGCACGCTGCAACCGGAAAAAATGAAACAGTTACGATCACGCGCGACGCGGTGCCACTTCCGTCTATTCCGCAGGCTTACATGATCAAGCCCGGCGTCGGCTACGTCGCCATGACCGGTGGCTTTAACCTGACGACTGCAGATGAGTTTCAGGCCGCACTCGAAGATCTTCATTCGAAGGGCATGAACATGCTGGTGCTGGATCTGCGCGGCAATCGTGGCGGCTTGCTGATTCAAGCGGTGCGCGTGGCTAATACATTCCTGCAGCGCGATCAATTGATTGTTACGCAAAAAGGTCGCATCCGCGGCAGCTCTGAACCCTTCCGCGCCGTTAACGACGCTCCGGACCAAACGCCGTTGGTTGTGTTGGTAAACAATGACACTGCATCGGCTGCGGAGATCGTCGCCGGCGCTCTCCAGGATCACGATCGCGCCTTGATTGTCGGCGAGAACACATTTGGCAAAGGCCTGGTCCAACTTCCAATTCAACTGGAATACGATTCGGCATTGCTGCTGACGGTGGCGAAGTATTACACGCCGTCAGGCCGGTTGATTCAGCGCGATTATTCCAACAGTGGCGTCTACGATTACTACACGCACGGCGGTTTGTCGGCCGACGTGCTGCCGGCTCGACCGTCTGGTTTGGAAAGTCATACGGACACCGGCCGTGCTGTTTATAGCGGCGGCGGCATTGCCCCTGATGAAGTGGTGAAGCCAGGCAAGATCACACCGTCGGAAGCGCGCTTGAGCGACGCGATTTTTGCTTTTTCGCTGGAACTGACGACTGGCCGCGTTGCCGGCTTTGAAAACTACAAGGTGCAACGCGCTATTCAGTTTGAGCACGACTTACTGCCGACTGATTATCCGGTGACGGATGCTCTCTACAAAGGATTCAAGCAGTACGTTGCCGGCAAGCCGATTTTCAAAGTCACTCCAGAACAATTGGATCGCGCCCGTCCCTTTGTCGAGCGCCAATTGCGTTATGAGTTGACAACGGCTGCGTTCGGCACGATCTCCGCGCTGCAGGTCTTCAACGACAGCGACCCGCAAATCGCGCGCGCCGTAGCCGCCATGCCGCGCGCCCGCGAACTGGCGCTCGCGGCAAGACGCGCCCGCGCGCGGGGCTAAGCTGAACTTAGCTCTTCCTCTTAGTAGGACAGGCATTCCTGCCTGTCCTTTTTTCTATACAGCAGGCAACTCAAGTCAGTTGAAAGAGAAAAGACGATTTGCCATTTATCATTTTTCATTTTTCATTTCAGAACTTTGTCGGACTCCAATGGAAAATGGTAAATGTAAAATGAGAAATGGCAAATCTTCTTTTTTCTTCAACGAACACTGGAAAACTACACTACCAACACGATCTTGCCAAAGCTCTCATTCGCTTCCATGCGTTGGTGCGCCTCGCGAACTTCCTCCATTTTGTAAACTCGGTCAATTACCGGCCGCACAGCACGGTTCGCCAATAGCGGCACCACTTGCTCTGAAAACAACCTGATCGCGGTGGCTTTCTCCTCGATAGAACGACCGCGCAGCATTGTTCCTACAATTGTCAGGCGCTTGCCCATCGCTAACGAAAGATCCATGGTCGCTTTTGTTCCGGCAGTAGTTCCAACTAACACCAGACAGCCCTGGCGTGCCAACGCATTCAGATTTGCTTCGAGATAGGCGCCGCCGACCAGATCGATTATCACGTTGACGCCGCGACCGCCTGTCCATTCCATAACCGGTGCGACCATCACCATTGGATTGCTCCCCACAGCGACCGCATCGTTCAGCCCACAAGCTCTTGCGCGTTCAAGTTTATCGGCAGTGCGCGAGGTGCCAAACGCGGTTGCGCCGGCAGCACGCGCAAGCTGAATTGCCGCTGTGCCTACGCCGGATCCGGCGGCATGGACCAGCATCGTTTCGCCTGAGCGCAAATTTGCGCGCGTGAATAAAGCATCATGGGCCGTAATGAAAACCTCCGGCACGGCTGCCGCTTCTGGCCAGTCGAGGTTCGCTGGAATTTCTGCAAGATGGTTTTCCGGCACAACCACGTACTCGGCTTGCGCGCCGCCGGCAATGATTCCGAAAACACGCCGGCCCCGCTTCCAGTTATGTACTTCATCACCCACCGCTTCTACTTCGCCGGCAAACTCGAGGCCGGGAATATTCTGCGGATAGCCGGGCGGCGCAGGATAATGACCGCTGCGCTGATAGACATCAGCACGATTCAAGCCGGCTGCACGCACGCGAACACGCACGCGATCGGCTGTTGGAAGCGGCGGAGTTGCCACCTCGTCGATCACTAAAACTTCGGGACCGCCAGGAGCGGTAATCGTTACTGCTTTCATAATCGTCAATCGTAAGTCGTGAATCGTAAATCGTAAACAGCGGTTGGACCTACAAAGAAGTTTTGCCATTGACGATTCACGATTTATTATTCACCTCCGTGAACAAGACCTTCATAATCGTGAACAGTGCCGCAGCCAAAGCAAAACGCGCATGGCCAATCGTGAAGGAAAGACTCGCAGCCGGCGGCATTGAATTTGATTTTCACGAAACAACTCATGCGGGCGATGCTACTGCGAAAGCTCACGCGGCGCTGATGTCAGGCGTAGCGACGATTGCCGTAGTCGGCGGCGACGGCACATTAAGTGAAGCCGCACAGGGCTTCTTTCAGTTTGCTGATCGTTTGGACCAAATGCCGGTGGTAATAAACCCGGCGGCTTCGCTGGCAATTCTGCCAGCCGGAACCGGCGACGATTTTGCGCGCGGCCTGAAGGGCCGGCGTGAAACTTTAATTCACTGGATCGATGTCCTGGTTGCGCATTGCCGCAATGATAACCGGGAAACGACGCAACAAACGGATGTACTCTACGGAGTTTGCGACAACTACCGGACACCATTCATTTGTCTTAACGCTTCCACCATGGGCATAGGTGGCGAGACAGCGGCGCGCGTCGCTGCACAGGGAAAGTTGATGCGTTCATTTTCCGGCGAAGCACGTTTTGCAGCGGCTGCGCTTGCAAGTCTATTCGCGTGGCGCGAACGACGAGTGCGCATAACGGTTGACGAAGAAACGTACGAAGGTGAGATGAATCTGGCAGCGGTTGCCAATGGACTTTACGCCGGCGGCGGCATGATGCTTTCACCGCAGGCAAAAATCGATGATGGCAAACTGGATGTCGTGTCTGCTTCAGGCCTGTCGCGCGCGCAGGTGATGCGCGAGCTGACACGAATTCATAAGGGCGGACACGTTGCAAATCCCAACGTGCGCATCACGCAGGGAACCGGCGCGCAGGTGGAAACTTTTAAGCCGGAGGATGCGATGCCGATTGAAGCCGATGGAAACGTGCGTGGCGTGACGCCGGTAGAGTTTCGCGTCATGCCAGGAGTACTGAAGTTTGTAGTCTAAATAGAAAAGAAAGAGCGGGGGTAAACCACCCTTCCCAACCTTGAGACTCTGACACTTTCGCGCAAAACAATCTTGAAAAGCCTAATCAGATAATCCGTGAAAGCCTCACAAGCATAAGATCAGGTTCAAATATGATCAGCTCGAGGTTGGGAAGGATGGTTTACCCCCGCTCTTTCTTTTCAATTGCCACGATCTTTTCCAATCGTCTGCGATGACGTTCTTCTCCTGTAAAGCGTGCGGCCACGAAGGCACGCACGATATCAAGCGCAAGCTCCTCACCTACGACGCGCGCGCCTAAACAAAGCACATTGCAATCGTCATGTTCGCGTGATTGGTGACCAGAGTAGGTGTCGCCACAGAGCGCAGCGCGGATGCCGTTGAGTTTGTTCGCGGCGACCGCGGCGCCGACGCCGCTGCCGCAGATCAGAATGCCAATCTCAGCGTCGCTGTTTTGTACAGCCTGGCCGACTTTCAATGCGTAATCAGGATAGTCATCAGGCTGAGAGCCGTCATGCGTGCCAAAATCAGTAATCTCGTGACCGGCGCCGCGCAGCTCCTCAATGACGCGCTCGTTAAGCGGATAACCTCCATGGTCGGCGCCAATAGCAATTCGCATTGATTAGATTAAAGCGCGGGCATGTTGCAAAACATTTTCCAGATTAAAGCCCAACTCGCGCATGGCCACGTCCCCGGGCGAAGATGCCCCAAAACGATCAAGACAAATCACATCGCCTCGCGGGCCAACATAACGGTCCCAACCTTGTCGCACGCCCGCTTCGATGGCGATTCGAGCAGTTACTGCCGGCGGCAGAATTTCGTTGCGATAATTTTCCGGCTGCTCTTCAAAGAGTTCCACGCAAGGCATTGAAACGACGCGCGTGTCGATGCCTTCGCTTTGCAGTTTCTCGCGCGCTTCAAGCGCCAGCGAAACTTCCGAGCCAGTGGCGATCAGGATCAAGCGCGGCGTTGTCTCCGCGTCACCGGACAGACTGGAAAGTCTGTCCCACTCCGCAAGAATGTATCCGCCGCGACGTAAACCTTCGGCTTTTGCAAAACGCGTGCGATCGATCAGGCCGACTTTCTGACGTGTCAGCGCCAGGGCCGTCGGCGCATGACGTCGCAGGATCGCAATGCGCCAGGCCTCGGCAACTTCCGCCGGGTCGGCCGGACGAATGACGAATAGATGCGGAATCGCGCGCAACGCTGCCAGGTGTTCGATCGGTTGATGTGTTGGACCATCCTCGCCAAGCCCAATCGAATCGTGCGTGAAAACGTAAATGACCTGGACTTCGGAAAGTGCTGCCAGCCGAATTGCCGGACGCATATAATCCGAAAACGTCAGGAACGTGCCGCCATAGGGAATCAAACCACCGTTCAATGAAATTCCAGTTAACGTCGAACCCATCGCATGTTCGCGCACACCGAAATGAAGAATGCGACCATCGTATTGGCCGGCTTCGAAACTCCCACCATCCTTGATATCGGTATTGTTGGAAACGCCCAGGTCGGCCGAGCCGCCAATCAGCATCGGCAGGTGCGGCGCGAGTGCATTGATCACTTCGCCACTCGCGACGCGCGTCGCCACCGCCTTGGCATCTTTGAAATCCGGCAAGTGCTTCTCCCAATCCACCGGCAGCTCGCCCTTGATCGTGGTGGTCCATAGTTGGCCCAAATCCGCATGCTCGTGTACAAACTTTTCTACCAGTGATCGCCAGTCGGCTTCTTGTTGCGCGCCGCGCTCAATCGCTTCACGAAAATGGGCCAGCGCTTCGTCGGGAACATAGAACTGTTTGTCTTCCGGCCACCCCAGATGTCGCTTGGTTTCGCGTACCGCGTCCTCGCCGGGTGCGTCGCTGTGGGCTTTGCGTGTTCCGGCGGTCGGCATGCCGTAACCGATGGTCGTCTTCACGGAAATCAATGACGGTTTAGTGCCGACTGATTGCGCATCGCGAATGGCCTGCTCAAGAGAGTCGAGATCGTTGCCGTCTGCCACGGTCAATGTGTGCCAGCCGTAAGCTTCAAAGCGTTTCGGCACATCCTCACTGAAGGCCAGGTCAGTAAAACCTTCGATGGTCACATGGTTATCGTCGTACAGGTAGATAAGTTTGCCGAGTTTAAGATGGCCGGCGAGTGACGCAGCTTCCGAAGCCACGCCTTCCATCAAGTCGCCGTCAGAGACAATCGCGTAAACATAATGATCGATCAGTGAAAACTTTTCTTTGTTGAACTTCGCGGCGAGGTGCGCCGCGCCCATCGCCATGCCCACGCCGTTGGCGAAACCCTGGCCCAAAGGACCCGTCGTAATTTCAACTCCGGGCGTCAGTCTATACTCAGGATGGCCGGGAGTCTTCGATCCAAATTGGCGAAATCTCTTTATTTCATCCAGCGAAAGATCATAGCCGGTGAGGTATAGCAACGAATAAAGCAACATCGAGCCGTGTCCGGCAGAAAGTAAGAATCGATCGCGATTTTCCCACTTCGAGTTTTTCGGATTGTGACGCAGGAAGCGCGTCCACAGCACGTAGGCCATTGGCGCCGCGCCTAAGGGCAAACCCGGATGGCCGGAATTCGCTTTTTGTACCGCGTCAAGCGAAAGTGCTCGAATGGTGTTGATGCATAGTTTGTCGAGGTCGGGTGTCGGTAGGTTGTTTTCCTGTTGCACTGGAGTGCTCATTTCACCGTCCTGCGTTTCTAATTTTTTGCGATCAGTCGGTCGTATAATTGCTGTTGGCGTTTGAGACCTTCCCGGTATCGCTCGTGACACGACATGTCGGGTTCAAAACTACTTGCTGCTACAACAGGAAAGTCGCTGATGCTGTCTATTCTGCCCCTCGCTTCCAGCGCAAGCAAGGCGGCGCCTCGCGTCGATGCTTCTGTTATTTCCGAAAGGACTAAAGGCCGCCCCAGTACATCGGCAACGATTTGGGCCCAGGTGGGTGACGATCGTAGCGCCTGACCGGACGCGACCAATCGTGCACCCGGCGCAAAACGCTCGAGCGCATTTGCAACTAAAGCGAAGCGATAGGCTACGGCTTCCATTGCGGCGCGCAGAATTTCGATTGGGCGCGTCGCAAGTGTCGTCCCAAAAATTCCACCGCGTGCATTTGTGTTCCAACCGGGACTCCTTTCGCCCAACCAAAATGGCAAGACTGTCAGGCCATGACCGTCCGGCGATAAGGTCTGCAATTCGTCATTGATTGACTGCGTGTCCTCGCCGAAAAGCATTGAATCCTTGATCCAGTTGTATAAGCTGCCGCCGTCAGACAAAGCTCCGCCAATTACAATGCGCCTCCGATCCGCGCGATAGCACCACAGCGCCGGCGAAAGTTGGTCCGGTGGCGCGTCTTCAATGAGCACGCGCATCGCACCTGACGTGCCGATCATTAATGCAACGGCCTCGGCGGACATGCAACCCTCGCCGAGGTTATTAGCAGCGCCGTCGCCGATAGCGGGAGCCAGGCGCGCTTCGCTCAATTGCGGCCAACGCACCGCGTATTCGTAGTTGAGATTTTGAAAGGTCCGCGTCGCTGTGGCGACCTCGGGAAGTTTCTCACCGGGGACGTCAAGCGCGCGCAACAATTCCATGTCCCATTCGCAAGTGCGTTGATCGAGTAGTCCTGAGCCCGAAGCCATCGAAACGCTGATTGCTGTTTCACCAAAGAATTTGAGCGCAAGATATTCCGAGAAAGAAAGCCAGCGTGTCGTACGGGTCCAGGTTTCGGGTTCCTCATCTCTTAGTCTCAGCAATTTGGCGGGCCAGTAACTGGGATGAAAGCGACAACCGGTGCGCGCGTGAAACTTCGCTTCGTCCAGCGTTGTTCTCAGAAGTTGCGTTGCAGCAGCGGCGCGAGTGTCTGACCACCCCAGCACCGCTGTCGTGGGACGTTCCGCATCGTCAATGCCGAGCAGGCTGTGCCAAAAGCAGGATACTGAGATTAGTTCGATCCGGTGAATTGGATCGTAGAGTTTTGCAAATAGGGCATCGAGCGTTTGCGCAACTTGCTCCAGCAATATGTCGGGATCGACAAAAGCGCCGGCGCCGAGCGTTAGAGTTCTGGACTTGACGCGAACACTGGCGTCGCTAATCTCCCTGCCTTTTTCGTCGAACAGCGCGGCGCGCACGCCAGATGTTCCGATGTCCAGGCCGAGGATGGCCGGCAATCTCGATCCAGCCATCACGGAAACAAGTTCGGGTGATGGCTCGAATCCCTCAACGGCTTCGTCCAGCGTTTGGCTCATAGTAGGACAGACATTCCTGTCTGTCTGTTGTTGTAGGACAGACATCCCTGTCTGTCCATTCTTAATTGGGAAAACGCGAAGTTAAGGGACAGCGCTGGAAAGCCTGTCCTACTTTTTAGTGTTTCACGATTCGTTTGCCAACTCTGGCAGTTCCTTTACCAAAGTGTTTACCGAAACCACCCATGCCGCGGCCGAATGTTCCACCCGCATGAAGCGGCCGGCCATGTTTCATGTGCTTGCCAAAACGCCGGCCACCATGGCCGACGCTCAAGCCGGACTCTTTGTACTCATGCTTGATTCCGCGATGCCAGCGCCTGCCAAAGTCACCGCGCACGCGCCGCCGCCTTCCATGGCGGACTCCGGAATCGCTTTGCGAAAAGGCGTCGCGAGAGTTTGCGCCGAACTCGGAAAGAAAGGCCCTTGAAACGCCGGTCGAAGCGATTATCGTCTGTGAAACTGCAACCAGGAGAACAAATCCCAGGGAGATTATTCTACGCATGATTTCTTACCTCCAGTTTTGCCGCTGAGAATGTCACAAGCAATCTCTATAGTCTAGCTTGATCGCTGCTGTTAGAATGCAGCTGATGCAAGCCGAAACACTCAACTGTCCAAACTGCGGCGCCGCGACGGCAACAGATGAACCGCTGTGCCGTTTTTGCGGTTCACGACTGGCGACCGTTGCCTGTCCTTCGTGCTTTGGCATGATCTTCGTTGGCAGCAAACACTGTCCGCGTTGTGGCGCTGCGGCCGTGGTTCCAACCACGAGCGCGGCTGAAGAAACTAAATGTCCGCGATGCAAGGTCCAGATGAAATCAGTTGTTATCGGCTCAACCACTGTTAGTGAATGCGAGCAGTGCCTCGGGCTTTGGCTCAACGTCGCGGCGTTTGAAAAGATCTGTGCCGACCGCGAGCAACAATCTGCGGTCTTGGGAACCGCATCGCCGGCGCCGTCCCACGCCGTGCGCGAAACGAGTAAGGTCAACTACGTACCCTGCCCGCAGTGTTCACAGTTAATGAATCGAATTAATTTTGCGCGCTGCTCGGGCGTGATCGTGGATGTTTGCAAGGGTCATGGTACGTGGTTCGATCGCGATGAGCTCAGCCGCATCGTCGAATTCATACGCGGCGGCGGATTGGAAGAATCACGCAACCGTGAAAAGGAAGACATCAAGGAAGAACGCTTGAAACTGCTCGAGCAGCAAAGAGTTGAAGCGCGGCGCTCGATACTCACTGGCCACGACGTGGATGACCATCGAATTCCGGCGATTGCCTCGGCACAAGGGTTATTAAAGTTTCTGTTGAGTTGAGCAAATCGAAACTTCGGCGGGGGTAAACCCACCCTTCCCAACCATGAGCTGGGTTTGTTTGGATGCTCGACTCAAGGTTGAAAGGCTCTCCACCAACGGACTTGCCGAAAACCTGAAGGACCTCGCAGGTCAGGAAGGGTGGTTTACCCCCCGCTCTTACGCCAGCGTCTTTCGTACCAATGAAATAAAATCCTTAATGTCCTCTTCAGTTGTGTCAAACGAAGTCATCAATCTGACTTCAGACGTCTCTTCGTTCCAAACGTAGAAGAAATATTTCTTCTGAAGTTTCGCGATATATTTCTTTGGCACAACCGCAAAGACGCCGTTGGCTTCTACCTTCTGCGTGATCTTGAACTGTGGGATTCTGCCAAGCTCCTGAGCCAGCAGTTGGGCCATACGATTGGCGTGCTGCGCATTCGCATGCCACAAATCACCAGTCAGCAAGGCCTCAAACTGCGCAGAAATGTAGCGCATCTTTGAAGGCAGGTGCGTGCCCTGCTTGCGCGTATACTTAAAATCTTTCGCCAGCGTCTTATCGAAAAAAACAACCGCCTCGCCATACATCATTCCGTTTTTCGCGCCACCAAACGAAAGCACGTCCACGCCGGCATCTCTCGTGATTGCTTTTAGTTTGACGTTGAGACTGGTGGCAGCGTTTGCGATGCGCGCACCGTCAACGTGCAGCAGCATGTCGTGATCGTGCGCAAAGCTGGCCAGCGCTTTCATTTCGCGCTGCGTGTAGACGGTGCCCATTTCGGTCGCCTGTGAAATTGAAACCACCCGGGGCTGAACGTGATGCTCAAAGCCGATGCCGTGAAGCAGCGGCTTGATTTGTTCGATCCTGATTTTTCCATCGGGCGTTGCAACGGGAAGCAACTTGCAGCCGGTGAATTTTTCCGGCGCACCACATTCATCGACGTTGATGTGTGCCGTTTCGGCACAAATGATGGCCTGATGCGACTGCGTTATTGCCTTAAGTCCCAGCACATTCGCGCCCGTGCCGCCGAAAACAAAAAAGACCTCTACATCTCTCCCCAGGTGCTCATGAAACTTCTCCAGCGCTCGCGCAGTGTAAGGGTCGTCGCCATAGGCAATCACGTGGCCGTCGTTGGCGGCAGCGATCGCCTGCATCACGCGCGGGTGAACGCCGGCGTTGTTGTCACTGGCAAAGCTGCGCTTTGAGACGTTAGGCATCCTATATCCTAAGGCAAGCTTACGGAAAGTATCTGTAAATTTCTTTGCGGTTCAAGAACCGAACAAACACGACATTGTCCCCTTCGATTGCCAAACCGATGCGGTAGTCGCCGATTCGAAGGCGATAATAATTCTTGCTACTTTGAGTTTCTTGTGATTTGGCAGGTCGCTTATTGATTTGGCGCGCTCGACAGCTTCAATAGATTCTTTTACACGCTTTAATAAACTCTTGTCCGTGATACGGCTCAAATCCCTGGCAAAGCTGCTTCGGAATGAGGCAGTCACGGTGCTTTTTCCAGAAGCTCGAAGACCTCGTCGCGTGAAATGGGATCGCTAGTGAGCCCTTGAGTGATCGCCTTATCGAGTGCCAGATCCTCAATTGCCTCTACTAAGATGTCCTTAACGAAATCCCGCCGCTCTTCAAGCACGTCGATCACGGCCGCTTTTACCAGTTCTTTTAACTTTTCATCTTCGGTTGATATTGCCATTAGGTTTCTCCGCAGTTCTTACAATAACACTGCTTCTTGAGAAGGAAGAAGCGATCCTGCGAGTCCTGCACTTACCGGTTATTTCCTGAAATCTTTGACTATTTCGCGTGCCGCATTCGCCCCTGGCCCGCCTGTAATGCCGCCACCCGGATGCGTGCCCGCGCTGCATAGATAAAGGCCTTTGATGGGCGTGCGATACTGGGCCCAGCCGATCAACGGCCGAAATGCGAAAAACTGATCGAGTGATTGTTCACCGTGATGAATATGGCCGCCTCTTAAGCCATAAGTATTTTCAAGATCAAGCGGTGTGATTACCTGCCGGCCCACAATCAGATTGCGCACGTTCGGCGCGTAGTCCGATAATGTGTTTACGACGATGTCGCCAAGCTCTTCGCGCCGGACATTCCAATCCCCATCCTTTAGCTGATAAGGCGCGAATTGCGCATGAATCGACATCACGTGTGCGCCATCAGGCGCCAGCGTTGGATCGTGCAACGAGGGAATGCGAATATCCAGGTACGGTTGCGGCGAGATGTCACCATATTTGGCTGCGTCAAAGGCGCGTTCGAGGTAGTCAATTTCGGGACCAATGTGAATGCGGCCCGACAGTTTATCTTTCGTGTTCTCAGTTAGTCCCACGAACTCCGGTAATGCCGAAAGCGCAAGCTGAACTTTTGCCACCGTGCCATGCGCGCGATAGTTTTGCATGTGGTTGCGATAACTCGGTTCAAGTTCGCCTGGGTCAAGCAACTCCAGGACCGTAATACCGGGATCGTGAGCGGAAACTGTGGTCCATGCGGGAAGCTCCTCCCCGCCTGTTAGTACAACACCCGCGGCTCGACCATCTTTGATTTGAACATTCACAACCTCGACGCCCGTGCGAATTTCTGCACCCGCTTCCGTTGCAGCTTGCGCCAACGCATTGGTGAGTGCGCCCATGCCGCCTTTCACCAATATGGACGGCGCGAATGGATTACCGCCATTTGCCGCTTGCAGCAAGACAGTAACGCTTGTGCCTGCCGACCATGGACCAGCAAAGGCGCCTGAAATTCCATGGGCAGCGACGAGTGCGCGCAAACTTTCCGTTTCAAACCACTCCGCTGCGAGATCGGCCACCGCCATCGGTCCATAACGCAACAGGCGATATTCATCTCTCTTACCGAGCCCGCGGATGGCCCACCCAAGTTTGCCGAGCTGCCAGACTTCGCTCGGCGAAAGATCTTCAATGTCGGGTGGCGTCATCGTGAGCACAGGCGCTAACGCGCCGCCGATGCGCGCAAAAGTGGAAATGAATTCCGGATAGCGCTCGGCGTCGCTGCTGCTTGTTTTTCTTAGCTCATCTGCCGTTCGCTTTGTGTCTTCATAAATGCAAATTGAATTACCGTTCGTGTTGGGCGCCCACACACGAACGTCGGGTGTAATGAACTCGACACCACGGCGTTCGAGTTGGAAGTCTTTGCTGATTTGAGGCAGCAGTGGCCCGGGACTGCCGGCAAGCGTCGAACAACGAAAGCCGGGATGAAATTCTTCTGTGACCGATCCGCCGCCGATTATCTCGCGCCGCTCCAGCACCAGCGTTCTCAGTCCTGCTTTGGCTAGATAATAGGCCGCCACTAAACCGTTGTGACCGGCGCCGATGATGATGATGTCGTAAGTTGCCATTTGTGAGATCAATCAGCCGCGGATTTATGCGGATAAACGCAGATCTGACAAATCCAAGGAACTGAAGAGACAGTGCTCATATTGGTACGTTTGATTTTTTCAGATTCGCGTTTATCCGCGGAAATCCGCGGCTAAATATCCTTGAGCATCTGCATCGCTGCGTTGCGGCCGGGAGCGCCCATGATGCCACCACCCGGATGCGTTGCCGATCCACACATGTAGAGACTGCGGATCGGCGTTCGATACTGTGCCCATCCCGGCGCCGGCCGCAGAAAGAACAGTTGCTCGAGCGTCAATTCGCCTTGAAAGATGTTTCCTTCCGACAAACCAAAATCGCGCTCGAGATCGAGTGGCGTCAGCACCTGGCGATGCAGGATCAGATCTTTAATGTTGGGCGCGTGCTCGGCAATCGTATCGATTACCGTATCGCCAAATTCTTCGCGCTTGTCGTCCCAGTTTCCTTCTTTTAAGTTGTAAGGCGCATATTGCACAAAGCAAGACATCACGTGCTTTCCCGGCGGCGCCACGGATGGATCGGTCAAACTCGGAATGACCATGTCGATATATGGCCGCCGCGAGAAGCGGCCATACTTCGCTTCGTCGTAAGCGCGCTCCATGTATTCAACACTTGGCGAAATCGAAACCGCGCCGCGCAGATGTGCCCCAACACCAGGCAAACATTTGAAGTCTGGCAGACCATCAAGCGCCAGGTTGACTTTTCCCGAGGACCCTCGGTACTTGTACCGCTTAAGATCTTCGGTGAAATCATCCGGCAAATGTTCTTCGCCCACCATCTTCATAAACGTCAGGCGCGGGTCGACGCTCGAGGAAACGACATCCGCATGGATTTCGTCTCCATTTGCGAGCACAACACCTTTCGCTTGTCCGTTTTTTAGTAGAATTTTTGCAATCGGCGCTTCGGTGCGGATTTCTGCGCCAAACTCACGCGCCGCATCGGCTATCGCATTGGAGATCGCGCCGGTACCGCCACGCGAAAGTCCCCACGAGCGAAACGCTCCATCAATCTCCCCCATGTAATGATGCAGCAGCACGTAGGCAGTGCCTGGGGAACGCACGCCGAGAAACGTCCCGATGATTCCCGAGGCAGACATCGTCGCTTTCAGCACGTCAGTCTCAAACCATTGGTCGAGAAAGTCGACAGCGCTCATCGTCATCAACTGCACCTGGTTGTATTTGTCGTCCGCCGATAGTTTTTGAAATCTTTTGCCGAGGAAAAGCAGATCCTTTAAGCCTTTCGGATTCAACGAGGTCGGGTCGGGCGGCGTCATGTTCATGATTGGCTTCACAAAGTGGGCCATATCGATCATGGCTTTGCCGTATTCGTCATAAGCTTCGGCGTCGATCCTTGAGTGGCGCGCAATTTCGCGACGGGTTTTGGCGTGGTCGTTGACGCGCCAGAGATAGTCGCCGTTGGGCATCGGCGTGAAGGTGCCATCCAGCGGAAGTATTTCCAATCCATGCCGCGGCAAATCCAGCTCCCGAATAATTTCCGGGCGCAGCAACGACACAACATACGAACAAACTGAGAACTTGAATCCCGGAAACACTTCTTCCGTTACTGCCGCACCGCCCAACACGTGACGACGTTCGAGCACTAAAACTTTCTTGCCGGCGCGCGCAAGGTAAGCAGCGTTCACCAGTCCATTGTGTCCACCACCAATGACGATGACGTCATATTTGGTACTCATGAGTTTTTCGGTAAATGCAGGTTGCTGAAGCACGGCAAGGATACTTACAATCGCTCGCCCTGACAACGACGGGACAAAACACTGCTTGCTTTAACAGCGATGACGAAGAATCTTGGCGCTGACAACTTTCCCAGCGTATTATTCGAGTATGCTGAACGCCGGAGCGCTGACATTCAAGGAGTTTGCCATGCGCGAACCACTGCCGCTGGCGACGATTCATGACGCGGTGCTGGAATTTTTGCGCGGGCGCAATGACGTAGTTGTCTTTGGCGCCACCGCCGTCAATGCCTACGTCGATGAGCCGCGCATGACTCAGGACATCGATCTCATGTCGACGCGCGCAGCCGCGCTAGCCGAAGAGTTGCGAGAACAGCTCAGCGCACGATTTACGATTGCTGTGCGAATACGCGAGGTCGCCAAAGCAAAAGGTTACCGGCTGTTTCAGATTCAGAAGAGCGGGAATCGCCATTTGGTAGACGTGCGAAGCGTCGCAGAGCTCCCAAAAGCCAATCTTATTCAGGAGATTTCCATTGCCTCTCCACCAGAGCTGCTCGCTCAGAAAGTTTTTTCCTATCACTCTCGCCGGGGGCAGCCGAAGGGGTTCTCGGACATGCGTGACCTGGCAGTGTTATTTCTAACTTTTCCAGAACTAAAGACCGAGTCTGGCCCAGTTTTCAATGCACTGCGCGTTCTCGATGCTAATGAGGATGTGATCCAAACCTGGAGCGAACTGGTAGCTCAGGAAATACGCGTGCCTGATCCTGACAGTGAATTTGAATGAACTTTTTGCCCACATGATTTAGACTCCTGCAGCATGCCGGTCGGAACCGCCTTTCACGAACGAACATTTTCGCTTTGCGAGAGCTTGAACTATCGCGAGTGGTCGGGCTACTACGCAGTCAGCTCGTACGAACCGCATCACGAGCACGAGTACAACGCGATTCGCAATGCCTCGGCGCTGATCGATATTTCGCCGCTCTTCAAATACCGGCTCACCGGCCCCGACGCGACGAAACTTGTTGATCGAGTGATCACGCGCGACATGCGCAAGGTTGCGGTTGGCCAGGTCATTTATACGCCGTGGTGTGACGAGCAAGGCAAAGTGATCGACGATGGCACCGTGTCGCGTCTTGAAGAAAACACTTATCGCTGGACTGCGGCCGATCCCAGCCTCCGTTGGTTCAGACAAAATGCCAGCGGCATGAAAGTCGAGATTGAAGACATCTCGGAAACTGTATCCGCGCTCGCGTTGCAGGGCCCGACTTCGGGGCGCTTGCTTAAGAGTCTGGTCAGCGACGCGGACATCGCTAGCCTGAAGTACTTTCGAGTGACAAAAGCTACGCTTGCTGGTATTCCCGTCGAGATTTCGCGCACTGGCTACACCGGCGATCTCGGTTATGAAATCTGGGTGTCGAGCGACAAGGCCTTGAGAGTTTGGGATGAACTGATGACTGCCGGCAGGGCTTTCGATATTCATCCGACCGGAATGCTGGCGCTGGACGTGGCACGCATCGAAGCTGGCCTGCTGCTAATCGATGTCGACTTCAACAGCAGCAAGAAGGCGTTGATTGAAGAACAAAAGTATTCGCCGTTTGAAATGGGTCTTGGCCGTCTGGTCCATCTCGATAAGAACCGTTTTATCGGACAGTCAGCATTACTGGCGGAACAAAAACGCGGGCACGTTCGCGAGATCGTTGGACTGGAAATCGATTGGCCCGCGGTTGAAAACCTCTACGAGAATGTCGGCCTGCCGCCCGCAGTTTCGGCTATCGCTTCCAGAGTGGCTGTGCCTGTGTTCAAGGACGGCATGCAGGTCGGCAAGGCAACTTCCAGCACCTGGTCGCCCACATTGAAGAAGATGATTGCACTGGTCACGATCAATCGGCAGCACGCACGCCCCGGCACGAAACTTCAATTCGAGATAACGGTCGAGGCCGTGCGTCATCGCGTCGGCGCTACAGTCGTGAAGACACCTTTCTTCAATCCGAAAAGGAAAACAGCGACGCCAGTGGTGTGAACAAAAAAACTCTGCACCTAAGATCTCAAGCTTGGGCATGCTTTAGAGTTTGACTCATTCTGCGTGATGAATCCGAGCCTCAAAGAAATAATCGATAGTTACAACCCGAACGCGCCGCTCGACCGCGCGTGGACTATCCCTGCGCCCTGGTACACGGATGAACGAGTTTATCAACTCGAGTTGCAAAACGTATTCACGCATTCATGGCAAGTGATTGCGCGCGCCGATCAGGTAAACGAACCGGGCCAGTACGTCACTGCTGACGTTGCCGGCGAGCCAATCGTAGTTGTCAAAGGCAACGACAACATTTTGCGCGGTTTCTTCAATGTTTGCCGGCATCATGCGGCGGCTGTAATGACGGAGACTGAGGGAACAGCGGCACAGCTTCGTTGTCCTTATCACGGCTGGACCTATTCGCTTGCGGGTGAGCTAAAAGGCACGCCGGATTTCACGGGCGTTTGCGATTTTGATCGGGGAACTAATGGTCTGATGCCGGTCGACACTGCTGTTTGGGAGAAGTGGGTTTTTGTTCAGGCAGGCGAAGGCGGCGAGCAAGGCCCACCTCTAAACAATCTTACGCCAGATGTTGCGTTAAACGTTTTCCTCGGCGACGATTTGATTGCAGAGATTCAGCCACTGAAACTGGAAACTCTTCACTGGTTCGAGCGCCACTATTACTCGTTTGATTGCAACTGGAAAGTTTTTGTCGATAACTATCTTGACGGCGGTTATCACGTGCCGCATTTGCACAAAGGCCTCGACAGCGTGCTCGACTATAGCAATTACAAAATTGAAAACGGTGAACGGTTTTGCTTGCAATGGAGCCCGATCGTCACCGAGGGAGCCGAGGAAGAGACGGGCGCGGTACGCAAAGGTGAACGGGCGCTTTATTACTGGCTCTATCCGAATTTCATGATCAATTGGTACGAAGGGGCAATGGATACGAATCTGGTGATTCCACGTGGTGTGGATAAGACCGAAGTGATTTTCGATTTTTACTTTGCGGATGTGTCCGAGACTGCGCGCGAACGTAATCGCGCCAGCATTGCTGTCGGTCAGCGCATTCAGGATGAAGATACTGCCATCTGCAAGTCGGTGCAGCGCGGACTCACTTCGCGCGCATATCAGGCGGGCCGATTATCAGTGAGACGTGAAGCCGGCGAACATTTGTTTCATCGGCTGCTTGCCGCCGACTTACATGCAGGCGTGGAATTGCAGCGCTGACGCGAGAAACGCGCGAGTTAATGGCTTCGTCGGTTACGCTATCTGAATGGGAATGTGCATAGCATCACTGCTTACACCTCGTCAGCGTTGCTGAGACCTTCAGTTAAGCAGGTATGCGCGCATAAACATCACGGTGGCGTAAAACTGGAAATCCTGGTTCTTCTTTTTTGCGAAACCGTGTCCTTCATCTTTTGCCATTAGATACCAGACCGGCGTCTTATTTTCCCGCAACGTTCTCACCATTTGCTGCGCTTCGTTTACTGGCACGCGCGGATCATTGCCACCGGCAACAATGAACATTGGTTTGGTTATGTTGGCAGCATTATTTAACGGAGCAATGCGCAGCATAAACTCGCGCATCTTCGGATCCCTTTCATCGCCGTACTCAACTCGACGCAGATCGCGCCGGTACGACTCTGTGCGTTCAAGAAAAGAAACAAGATTCGAAATACCAACTACCGGCAACGACGCGCGAATCTTGGTGTTATAACGTTGGGCGACGGCAAACGTCATATGACCGCCATAGGATCCGCCAGTCACCATAATGCGGTTGGCGTCCAGTGTCGGTTGCGTCTTGATCCAGTCGAGCAGTGCGCCAATGTCCTTGTAGGAATCTTCTCGTAGGAACCCGTTATCAAGTTTCAGAAAAGTCTTGCCGAAGCCCGTTGAGCCACGCACATTGGGGAAAATCATCGCCACGCCGAGCTCATTCAAATAATAATTGCTGCGGCCAAGAAAGCCCGGTCGCGACTGGCCTTCCGGTCCGCCATGAATATTTATGACTACCGGACGCGGTCCGCTAAACTTTGCCGGTGGCCGGTACAAAAACCCGCTGATGCTTCGCCCATCGAAGCTGGTCCATTTCACCAGTTCAGCCTGCGCAAATTGATTTGTATTGAGGCCGCCCGTTTCGCTTTCGGTCCAACGATCCACTCTTCCACTGCGCACGTCGACAGAGTAGACATCAGCGGGAGTACGCGCCGATGAAAAGTTGAAACCCAGATCTCTGCCGTTTTCATGCCACCGAAGTGCCGAAATGGTACCAACCGGCAACGTCGGCGCGGTTTTCTCCTTGCGTGATTTGGTCTCAAGCAGGTGCAGCCGGCTGACGCCGTCCTCGTTTGTCACAAAAGCAATCGTCTTGCCATCGGGCGAAAGCGCAAAAGAATCAACGTCCCATTTGATTTGACTCGCCAAAAAAGTAAGTTGCTTAGCCGTCAAATCCATATACGCCAAACGCATGAATTCTGAGTCCTTGTCCGTAGTCAAATAAACTCCGCGTCCATCTTTGCTGAATCGCGCCGGACCATAATTAACCTTGTCCACAGCACCTTTGGGCGTCAGCAAATTCTTGTCGCCGCTGGCCACGTCTACGAGCCAGATATAACTTTCGTTGGCGGAAACGTCCTCGTTCAGCAGCAGCTTGCGATCGTCGGGCGACCAATCTGCGACGCTCCAACCACCGCCACTCAACTGCAGCAACATGCGATCGGTTTTGGGATCCGAGGGGCTGATAATGTAGAGATCAGTGTCGCTGCCGTTGCGACGCGTTGAATTGTAGACGGCTCGATCGCCTGCATTGGACCAGTTCCAACCAGTGTTCCGCGACTTGCCATCGCTCAGCAAAGTAATGTCACCATCAGCAAGATCGTAACGGTAGTATTGATAGAACTCGTTGCCGCCGACGTCCCGGTTGAAAACAAAGGAGTCGCCGGTTTTTGGAAGGTAAGATGCTGCGCCGGAACGTTCCGGTGAAAAGGTGAGCTGAGTTCGCGCTCCACCAGGCATTTTGACGAGGTGAATTTGGTTGGTGTCGCCGAACCGGGTAGTGATCAGCATCTCGCGTCGCGAGGGATGCCAGCTGGAGAGGGCCGCACTGCGAAACTCTGTATAACGACCGACTTCATCAGCGAGGCTTGTTGGAATTGAGGGTATTCCTTCTGCAACCAGATTTTCGCCCGGCACAATCATCCGGCTGTCGGCCAGGGTAGCGCCAACAAACAGGACAGCCGCCAGGCAGGTAGTCAACAACACACTAACTAGTTTTTTCATCAGCGGAACTCCTCAGAAGTTGTCGGGGGTAAGTCGATTTGGGGTAGTGTCCTAATTTCAGTGTCTCGGTGGTGGATCATTATCAGCTAGTGCTCACTACAGAGACACAGAGAACACAGAGAACGCACAGAGATTAATTCAAACAAGGACACTACCTTGGCGGCGTACTATAACTCAAAAGTGCTGGCCAATGATAAAGTGAAACACGAGATACATCGTGCTGGGCCGTCGCTTACCAGAATGACAAAATCCATTTCTACCGATGCGGTTCGCGGCCGCTTACTGCGCGTGCTTGGTGTCGGTTTTGGTCTCGCCGTAATCATTGGCAACACCATTGGTTCGGGAATCTTTCGCACGCCGGGACAGATCGCCGCGCATTTGCCAAACGTGTGGCTGTATCTGTCAGTTTGGGTGATCGGTGGGATGTACGCGCTGTTGGGCGCCTTGCAGATTGCCGAACTGGGAACAATGATTCCGCGCTCGGGCGGCCAATATGTTTTCGCGCGTCATGCTTTGGGTGAATACGCCGGTTTTATTGTCGGCTGGAGCGATTGGATTTCAACTTGCGGCAGCACCGCTGCGGTGGCAATTGTAATTGGTGAATTTTCCGGCGCGCTGTTTCCCATTTTGCGTGGCGCCGAGATTCCGCTCGGCGTCACGATTACCGTACTGTTTGCGGCGCTGCAGTGGCGTGGCATTGCCTGGGGCAGCAACTCACAAAACATCACCAGCACGATCAAAGCGCTCGCCTTCGTCGCTTTGATCGTGGCGTGCTTCGTCTTTGGTAAAGGCGCGGCGGTGTCAACTTCAACCCTGCCGGTTCCGGTTGGCTTCGCGCTGGTCGCTGCATTCGTGATTTCTCTTCAAGCAGTAATCTTCACGTACGATGGTTGGACCGGAGTGGTTTATTTCTCGGAAGAAGTAGAGCAACCCGGAAAAAATATCCCGCGCTCGTTGTTTGTTGGCATACTTTCAATCATTGCCATCTATCTGTTGGTAAATATCGCGCTACTTTACGTGTTGCCGGTTGCGAAGATTGCCGGTCAGGATTTTGCCGTGGGCGTGGCGGCAAACGAGGTCTTTGGGAGATACGGCGATAGCGTCTTTCGCTCGTTAACAATTCTTTCAATGTTGAGCGCCGTCAATGCCTACCACCTGATGGCTACGCGGGTTTTGTTTGCCATGAGCCGCGATGGTCTGTTTGCTAAAAAGGCTTCCGCAGTTAACAAAGGAGGCACGCCGGCGTTCGCCTTGTTTGTCAGTGTCATGGTGGCCGTCCTCTTCATTGTCTTTGGCCGAACATTCGAACGTGTGCTTGCGGTGCTGGCTTTTTTCTTTGTCGCAAACTACACGCTGTCGTTCGTTTCAGTTTTCGTGTTGCGCCGCCGCGAACCGGAAAAGGAACGACCCTATCGAGCGTGGGGTTATCCGTGGACTACCTCGGCGGCGCTGCTTGGCTCAATCCTGTTTCTGGTAGGCGCGATACTGAGCGACACTCGCATCAGTATTTATGCATTGCTGCTGCTGGCTGTGAGTTATCCCGTATTTCGTTTTCTAAAACGCGCCAGGCTTGTTTCCAAAGATTGACTTCGAGTGAGATTTAACTTAGAAACTTTTTATTGGGAACCAAAATCTTCAGCTAAGGAAGCCATCTATGCAACGAATTCTTGTAGTTGTTTTGTTTGTGCTGGCGACGATCAGTGTCTCTCCAGTTTATGGCCAGCAGGACGACGAGGCCGTTCGCAACCGGACCAGAGAACGTTTGGCACAGTTACTGGAGAAGTCTGGTCCAGGCATCAACGTCACTTTCAGCCAAAGCCAAAAGCAGGCGTACAACTATGTCGGGATGCTCAGAACGGGGCTGGTCAACGCAGACAGTTTTGAAATTGTCATAAGCGTGACCCCCAAAGAGACCATCGGGTTCCGCATCTATCCGCATTACAACAAAGGTTACATCAACGTTGACAGGGCCAAAGATCGTGCCGCACTCATGCGACTGTTGCTGCGCTTAAGCGATCGCGCTTTTCTTTTTTGGGGAGCTGATGAATCCGGCGACGTCTTCACCGGCTACACCTTCACGCTGGAATCAGGCTTTCCCGATGAAGCCATCAATATTGTGCTGAAGAGCATTGCGAACAGCGACAAATTTGTCGGCGAGTTGCGGCCGTTCATCGACGGCAGCAGCGCGGGTGCGCTCAAGTCACCCTAGCCGATGAGCGGTGCAAGCCTGCCTTCATTCTCATATTGACCAGCTCGCTGGCCGTGTTTGCCTGGAACGCTTTTGCGCGCCGAGTGCGCAGCTTATTTCTGCGCGTTTTTCGCGTCCCACTCTGCGCGCGTCAACGGCTTAATAGTTTCCAAATGCTTGCGGGTTAATTCAGCGTTTATTCCGGCCAATTCCTTCGCCAGCCAGGCGTCGAAATCTTTCTCGACATCGCCGAGTTCATGCGCCAGAACGTCAGTCCGCGCTACTTGCGTCGCCGCAGGGCGACCTTCGTAACCGTTAACATTGCCGTAAAGATCTGCCAGGTTTTCACGCAAGCGCTCTTCACCGGTGATGGCCCCACCTTCCTTTGTCGCTACGATTTTCTTGCGCAAATCATCGACCGCCGCGGAGGCTGCCCTGAGGCGAACGGCCAAAGGATCACCGGCAGGCAGCTGGGCCGCCCGATCATCCAGTGCGAGCCGCACATTGTTAATGCGCTCGACCGAGTAAGTCATGTTGCCTAACAAGTCGTAGAGCTTCATCGCCAGATCAAACTGAGCGCGTCGATCTTCAGCCGTGTGCTTCGAACGTGGATCGGGAATGACTTGCAACTCGGTCGTGTAAACCTGCTTGTCTTTGGTCATTCTCACTGTATAGGTGCCCGGCAATAAACGCGGGCCAATCGACGCGCCAAAAGCCGCACTCGCTGCCCGTGGAACTTGTGGCGCTTTAAGGCGCATTGGCCATGTCGAGCGATTTAGGCCACGACGTTTGCTGCTGGGAACCGTGCCTACGACCTTGCCAGTCGAATCGAGCACTTCGATTTTTAAGTCGCCAAAAATGTGGCGCTTCTTCTGATAGTAAACAAACACCGCCTCATCTGTTGGGTTGGGGCCGACAAAAGCGGCATCCCCATTGGCCCAACCGCCGCCGGCTGGGATGGCTTGTACGCTGGGCTTTGCTTGTAAAAAGACCGCTGCTTTCGCAAGCGTGTCAGCAGTCAACGCGCGCAGGGGCGTGATGTCATCCACAATCCAAATGCCGCGACCGTGCGTCGCTATCACCAGCGCATGATCGCGCGGGTGAATTGCCAGGTCGCGCACCGCAACGTTTGGCAGTTCAGCGCCTTTGTATTGGGCCCATTGCTTGCCACCATCGAGTGAGATCCACAAACCCATTTCCGTGCCGACGAACAGCAAGTCCTTATTAACTAAATCTTCTTTTACTACGTGCGCATAACCACGAACCGAAGCAGCCTCAGTCACAACCGGCGTCCAGGTTTGACCAAAGTCTGTGGTCCTGTACACGAATGGCCGCATATCTCCGAACGTGTGCGCATCGAAGGTGGCGTAAGCAGTTCCCGGATCGAAATGGCCCGCTTCGACTGAAGAAACCCAGGCATTTTTCGGCAGCCCCGAAATATTTGCAACCACGTTCGTCCATTTCTTGCCGCCGTCGCGCGTGACTTGCACGTTGCCATCGTCCGTGCCCACCCAAATCAGATTTGGATCTTTAGGTGATTCAGCAATAGCGTAAATCGTCGTGTGCATTTCCGCGGCGGAGTTATCGACGGTTACGCCGCCTGACTGCTCCTGCTTCTGCTTCTCCGGATCGTTGGTGGTGAGATCGGGCGAGATGCGCTCCCAGGTTTGTCCGTGATCGCGTGAACGGAAAAGAAATTGCGCGCCGATATAGATGGTGCCATCGCCGGTCGGACTTACATGAATGGGCGTATTCCAGTTGTAGCGGAGCTTGCCTTCCTTGTAGAGGGGCAACGGTTTGATGTTGCGCGACTCGTGCGTCTTGCGGTTGATGCGCGAAATTTCGCCGCCCTGATATTCAGCGTAGATGTAATTTGAATCCGAAGGGTCCGCAAACATCCAGAAGCCGTCGCCGCCGTACATGTTTTCCCACCGGCTGCTGGTAATGCCGCCGGGGTACGCGGAATCGCCGACCCACGAACTGTTGTCCTGCAGACCGCCATAGACGTGGAATGGCATGTCCATGTCGAGGCTGACGTGATAGAACTGCGAAATCGGCAGGTTGTCTGCTTTCCACCAGCGATTGCCGCCGTCGTACGAGTACCAGAGGCCGCCATCGTCGCCCGTGATCAAGTGATCGGTATCGTTTGGATCGATCCAAACATCGTGAAAGTCGCCGTGTGCGCCTCCCGAGATGTTACTAAAGCTCTTGCCGCCATCGTTGCTGGCAATGAGTGGTCCATCAGGCTTGTAGACTTTATTTTCATCTTTCGGATCGACTATCAGGTTTGCGAAATAGAACGGGCGCCAGACCATGTTGGCGCTGCGATCCGCCGCGGTCCAGCTCATGCCGCCGTCGTCCGATCGGTACAAACCGCCCTTCGGCGCTTCAGCTTCAATAAAGACATAAACAACATTCGGCTTTGAAGGAGCAACAGCCACGGCTATGCGGCCCCATGGCTTTGCCGGCAAGCCCCTGCGCTGAGGAGAGATGATGCCTGTAGTTGCCGGAGAAATACACAATGGACTTATCATAATTCTTCAGGAAATAATAGGTCTGGCCAAGATTGTTATAAAGGTTTGACAGGTCTTCCAGTCCACGCTCCTCCAGCGGTTTACCGATCCGCAGCCCTTCAGTCAGGAAAACGAGAGCGCTGTCGTAGAGACCCAGGTGGTTATATAGGGGGGCCAGGTTAGTATAACTGGTGACCAGCGACCTGGCATCACCCCTTTGCTTGTTGAGGATCACGCACTCCAGGTACACTTCTTTCGCCTTCCGGGGCTGCTTCATTTCCGTATACATGACGGTCAGGTCTGTCAGAGCATTGATCTGGTGATAGATATCATTGATCTCCCGGGCCTGGTCCAGGGTTTGGAGATAATAATCGATAGCCCGCTTGTAATCGGCCTTATTTTCATAGTAGAACCCGCGCAGGCGAAGAGCCATGACCTTTGCTTTCGGGTAGTCGACCTTTAAGACGGCATTATTGATATAATTGGCATAGTAATTAATGGAATCCACCTGGGCTTCGGTAAAATTCATGCCCTTTT